>Ga0247608_10000057_pt1 | contig 215811 bp, 166 predicted proteins | sample 176DNAGHGlowgp2_FD_193490 | JGI IMG/M metagenome (GOLD analysis project Ga0247608, IMG submission 193490) | Sheep rumen microbial communities from Palmerston North, Manawatu-Wanganui, New Zealand - 1766 DNA GHGlow gp2 | ecosystem: Host-associated > Mammals > Digestive system > Stomach > Rumen... | reverse complement strand
GCTCCCACAGCATCTGCGCTCGGCACTCGGAATTCCTCACCCTTCCGTTGCTGCTTGACACTACCTTGAGGCGGCTTTCCCAGAGTTCATGCCGCTTTGCAGCCACTTTTTATGTGGGAAGTTTTAATGAGTGATTATAAAAGTGATGTTTGCACGAAGGACATACGGATTCCTCATCCTCCGGATGATCACGGATTTCAATCCGCTGTTTGTTCTCGTATGCTACAAATGAACGAAACTGGCACGTGTCATAGTTAAGGCGGTCATAGAGTAAGCATCTTTTGCAATAATTCTTTTCATTGTTGACCTGCGGGCCGATATCCCGTATATAGGCTATTTCGTCAGTCCAAGTCTCATGATCATCGGTACTCTTGAAATCATAAAGTGCTGCAATTTGCCTGTATGCAGCCCAAAACTCTTCAGCCTTCTTAAACTCTACAGCGAAAGGATAGACAACCTCCTCTTCTTCAATGAGTTTATCTCCAACAGAAGGGGAAATTTTCTTTGAAAAATAACATGTTTTAGAATATTTTTCGCTTTCAGTGCCTTTTTTTATGTCTTTTCATCATTATTCCTCACAGTTTTGTTGGCGTAAATAATAACGGAAATCGTCTTTCCAGACAATTCACTGAGCTCGCTGACGCGCTTTTTATAATTTGCATCCGTTTTGCTGTTAGAATAGGTCCATCAAAAAACATAGAAACGGAGTGTGAATGATGAAACAAAAAGCGTTTGAAAAATACTATGAAATTGCAGATACAAACTATCAATGCAAAATCACATGTAATCAGTTGGAGGACGGCGCATATGCTGTCTATGGAAAACTGATCGATGAAAACGGAATTACCGTCAAAGGTATTTCACCGACCAGAAAGAATACCAAGTCCGTCTCAGAAGCCAAGCAATTGATCGATAGTATCATATACTCGGTTTCCTGTAAAATACCAAGCAAGAAAATGAAGGCCGCCAGATCAAACAACAAAACATATGAAAACGACATTGATAATTATGTAAAGAATTTACTGGAACGAAATGTTTGTTTTTATACCGCAGCCGAGGCCGGGAGTATCAAAAAATCGTGGAATGAAAACACGCACCACATGGTCTACACATACTGGTTACATCATGGCTTTTCCGGATTGGTAATACGCATGAGTGAAAGCGAGGATCCTGCTGCTGAGTTGGAGTGTTTTCGCAACGATCTTATTGAAAACACGTTTGATCACGGGCGCAGCAAGAAAAAAAGGGATCAAGTGGAGTTGACCGTAAAAAACAGTATCTACCGAATGAATATTCTTTCGTCTTATCTCCACCGACTGCATCCGGAGATTCCGCCAGTTGATCTTACGAAAGGAATGTTATTCTCGCGCGCGATCCCGCAGGAGCAGATAAAAGCGCTGCCTGAGAACATGTGTATTTATCTAACCAAGGAACTTGAATCCAATATCGAAAAAAAGCCGGAATATGTACTCTGTGCAATCTTGATGTATGACGGAGCGCTGCGTACCGCTGAGGCGGCAGGGATCAGACTTGACTGTATCATTTTTTATGAGAACTATTGCGTTGTGAAGGTACTCTATCAGGAGAAAAACGGGGAAAGAACCGAACGGTTAAAAACAGTAAATGCATATCGCTATGTGATACTCAGCTATTGGGCGTCAGTGATGATTAAAAAATGTCTTGACATTATGGGCCTGGATTCTAGCGATGACCGACTGCTTGTGACTGGGCAAAATCTTTCCCGATGGATAAGAAACATCCTCATAAATTATGATGAGGCTTTTGTCACGGAAATGGAATCAATAGAACGGACGAATCCGGATTACGATGAAGATGGAAAGCCGATCTATGATATATCCGCATATGCACTCAGACGTAATGCTGCATCCCGCTGGTTAAACTATGATGGACTCACTCATGATGAGATTGATATTATGCTCGGGCATAAAGACAAAGGCAGGCAGCCGGTAATCTATTTAATGGATGAGTCTGACCAGCAAAGGATAGCAGATAAGCTTGAACACTATGTATACAATCAGAAATATACTCGAAATCCGGCATTCCAGCCCTATAACGTAACATCAGAAACCCAAATGGATTTAAATCCTTATCCCGTCCATCGCATTGTTAATGGATCGGGGAAAAAGATGCGTATCCGCCTTGATCTGTTATCCTGCTGCCCGGACGAAGCGATAGATCTGATCGTACCAAGAGGAGCCACAGGGGAGCCAATCTGTAGATCTGAACCAATCAAGCTGGAAAACCGCATTGTGGTCAATGCAAATTATGATCCTCATAAAGGAGAGTTTGATAATGAAAACGTCTGACTTTCATATTTATTCAAACACAGGCCCGAATGGGAAACGTATCCACGGAGACTTTACCTATAGATGCATACGCTTTTCTTTCACGCTCAATCAGCAGAAAGACAAGGAGTACCGAGGCCAAATCAATGTGATCTCTCCACAAACCGGGCGTAACATGGAATTCTATGTGAAGCACCCTTACGCAAAAGATCAGAGCCTGAAGCGCCAGAAAGTAAAATATCGCGAAATATCTACTAAAACCTCCAACACAAGCATAATACGGGATTATATTCAAGCCAGAGTAGAGACAATCTATGCAGATAACGCACTTGAATTCGCAAAACTGCTGGAAAAAGAAGTCACACCTGATACGGTATATCCCGAACTTTGCGGTACCCTCTATGGCACCGATTATATCAATTTCCGATTTGCAAAAAACAATACAGAGGAAACCATGAAAAAGAAAAAGGCTAAGCTCACTTGTTTACTTGCTGCTTTGCCATATAAGCCAATGAAAATGATCACAGAAGCCGAAGCAGCAGAAACTACCGCAAATTGGCCGATTATTGACCGTAAACTTCTCGGAGACTTCTGGGACTATTGCATTTTGAAGCATTATTGCACCGGTAATAATCCGGTTACTATACCGGCTTCTGCCGGATTGTCTCCAACAGCCAATCAGAATAAGTTGCAAAAGCTCACGCATGTTCCTAAACACAACCTGGATATCCTAAACAAGAAACTGCTCGATATACATGGGGGACCGGAGTGCGGTGTCGCCTTGATGGAATCCAACATCTCATCGAAGGAAGCCTGCTCGCTCTGCTGGCGTGATATTTTCTGGTCAACTGATGATCCAGCTTATGCAATTATTCGTTTAGAACGGCAGGAGATCCTGTGCGCAGTGCATAACTATGACCGTCCCGCGCTGCCCATAACTGCGCAAACGATGTTTTCTCGACGCAAGGACCTGCTGGAAAGGTTTTCAGAGGAAGTATTGATGGATATGCCTGTCGTTTCCACAAAGACCAATCCTGCAAAACCTATGGATGCCAGCGCGCTTGTTCAAGTATCCAAAGACTACCTTATTGATTCCGGAATCAAAGAAAACAAGCTGCTTCAGTCCAAAGAGTCCCGTGGGGATCCTGTTTCAGCGCGTATCTTAAGCGAAACATATAAGTCTATTCTTATAAAGGACTGTGGTATTAAGGAAGGGTCCGGCACCTATAAATTCCTTCTTGGTCACGCTATACACAATGATGTCACTTCTTCCAATTATCTTTCTTTTACGGATCCAATGGGTTCTCTACGATTGTACAAATACCTCAAAGCGGCGTCTTTTGAGCGTGAGTACACCAATCAGCTCTCCCAAAAAACTACAGAAACAGCTGATATATTTCACATTCTTCCGAAAAGCAACACCCGTTGCGCGGGAGTTATTGCCGATGTCATCCTCATGCCCGGCGAGGAACTGCGCGTGGAAACAGATACCGCAATGACCGGGCGTTTTGAGGCATTCATTGTACCGGAACTCATGCAGCGTGAAGCTTCAGCTGGGACTGAGTCATAATGGGAAATCATTTAAGAAAGACTTTCAATATGCTTTACATGTATGTAGCCGACTCTCAAATGAGTCGGCTACAGTATTTCATTTATACAAAAATTCCTTTTACTGTCTTTTGTTATACCTGTTCACACTACTTACGAGTGGCTTCGAGCCATATTAATCTGGAATCATTTGGGAACATCTGCTGAAATGCTGCGTCTAAATTCCATGACATCGGAAACGGTACAATCCAAAATTGTACAGAGGGCATCAATTGTATGCGTGGAAACATTTTTACCGCGCCGCATTGCGTGGTAGTTGGAGATGGGGAATCCCAGCTTAGCCAGTTTATACGATGTGATCCCTTTTGCTTTCATTGTTTCGAACAAAGGATCATAGCTGATCATTCCACTTCACCTCACAAATTATTTTCAGTATAATTTGTGAGTTTCGTCTTGCATATGTACGATAACTCGTATATAATATAACAAAGCTGCCAAATATAGGGTTTTTATAAATTCCTATTATAAAATAATAATTAGTTGGAGGGACCTATGAGTAAAAAGAAAAAGATTCTGGTTGGTGTTGGCATATTACTGCTGATCCTGATACTGGCAGGAATCCTGTTATGGCGGCACTGGCCGCGGTTGGTGGCAGGAAATCTCGGCAGCGGTGACCCATGGATCGACTCGGATCTGAAAGAAAACATCAAAGCAAACATGGCAACCTCGCCCAAGGACGACTTTCACCTTTGGGTAAACTATGATTGGCTGAAGGAAAACAAGATTCCGGACGGATATATCAGTTACACTGCATCTACAGTAGTTCAGGATGAAACAGATCAGAAAGCCATGGCCTTGTTTGATGATCCAAGCGTACAGGGCCACGACGCAGATCTGATCCGTGCTCTGTATCATGCCTATCTGGATTGGGATACCCGCAACGCGGCAGGGGTTGAGCCGCTGCGCGCTACAATTAAAGATATAGAGAGCATCTCCAGCATAGAAGAGCTGAATGATTTTCTCTGTGATCCGGAGAGATCGTTTGGCGTTCCCGCCTTGATCTCCTTTTTGAACACGCCTTCGCTGAGCGATTCTTCACGCTATATAACGAGGCTTTCCTACGATGGCTTCCTTCTTCAGGACCCGGGCGAATACCAAAACCAGACGATTACTGCGCATATCCTGAAGCTCACCAATTGGAGGATCTTCTCTTATCTCATGGGCAGGCTCGGTTATTCCGGCACGGAAGTTCGGCACATGTTACGCCAGACCATGAATCTGGAAGCCGAGCTCGCGTCTGTCTGCATGACGGCGGATGAAGTTCTGAGCCCTGATTATTTACGGCGGATCAACAACGAATACAGCCTTGCAGATGCGGCGGCTCTGGCGTCTGACTATCCGCTGGAGCGAATCCTGAGCGCCAACGGATACGGAGCTGCGGAGAGGCTTCTGATTTCAGAACCCGCATATATAACCGAGCTTGGGAAACTGTATATTCAGGACACTCTCGATGCCATTAAGAGCCGCATGATTGTTCACTATGTGATAAACCAGGCAGGAGCGCTGGACAGAAAGAGTTTTGATATGCTCCAGAAAGTCAACAGCCTGATTTACGGTACAAAGGGGAGCCTCAGTGACGAGAAATATGCATATTATAATGTCAGTGGCTGGCTCTGCGAGCCGGTGGAGCGCTGTTATCTGGAAGCGTATCAGGCGGACGAGGCTAAGGAACGTATTACAAACTTGTGCTATGAGATTCTGGATTATTACCGTACAATGCTCGCCGAGACGGACTGGCTCAGTGAAGCCACGCGCGCAGCTGCCATTGATAAGCTCGACCATATCACGGTCAATGTGGCATATCCGGACAAATGGCAGGACTATACCACGCTTTCGCTGGATGGCCTGAATTACCGTGAGTGCTGCCAGAGAATATCCGCTTTTGACGACGCGCAGAACGCTGCAAAAACCAACCAGCCGGTGGAGCGAGGCTATTGGGACATGAATACGCTGGATGCAAACGCATTTTATAATCAGCAGGACAACTCGATCAATATTCTGCTGGGTATTTTAGGCGGAGACTTTTACCGCGACGGCATGAGCGATGAAGAGCTGCTCGGCGGGATCGGAGCTGTGATCGGGCATGAAATCTCCCACGCTTTTGATACGAGCGGGGCACAGTTTGATGCGAACGGGAGCATGACAAACTGGTGGAGTGAAGCGGACTACGCCACCTTCCGCGACAGAGCGGCACGGCTGATTGAATACTATGACACGATCAATCCTTTCGGCAGACATCATGCCGATGGAACCACTGTCCAGACCGAAGCCATTGCCGATATCACCGGCTTAAAATGTATGCTCGCGCTGGCAAAGGATAAACCGGATTTTGACTATGAGGCATTTTTTACACAATTTGCACGAATCTGGAGAAGGTTGGCAAGTATCCAGAGCGAGTATATTCTGCTCAACTATGATAAGCATCCCCTGGGCTATCTGCGGACAAACGTATCGGTGCAGCAGTTCGAGGAATTTATGGACGCGTTCTCGGTCCAGCCGGGAGACAAAATGTATCTGGCCCCGGAGGATCGGATCAGTGTTTGGTAAGCCAGAAAGCTATCCTATTAAAAAACTATCTTTCCATCTTTAAATGCAGTAAGCCGGATCGCTGAATAACGATCCGGCTTACGATACTGATAGAACGGTTCAGAGGTTTTGTTCACAGCAAAATGAGAGCGTTGGATTCTCAGGGAAAAAAGGGCACCATATCCGCAGCTGCAAAATCACAGTTTCTTTGCCTTTTTACGGAAAACTGGCTGTGATTTTTATTGTGTCGAAATCCCGGCCGTTTTCCTTTTCGCCCTATCCGGTCGAAAAAGGGGAGGGGCAATTGTGGTCAAAAAGTGACGGATGTTACGCACGCAAAAAAACAGCTTTCTGCCAACACTCGGATTTGCGGTTTCCCGGAATCTTTCCATTCTCGCAAAGCAAAAAACACAGTTTTCTGCTTTCGTGGCTTTTGCGAAAGAACAGCGTTTTTCTATTTTGGCATTTGCGAAAACGCAGGGGGACATGTCAAACAGCGCGCGCTGACTGGCTTTCGGCGCTGTCGGTTTTCTCAATTCCACACGAATTCCACACGCCGCGTTAATTTAGTAAAATAGAGCACAATCCGACAGAAATAAAAACATCGTAAAAGCAAGAAAAAAGTTCCGAATCGTTTCTGATTCAGAACTTTTTCCCTCAATGTACCTGGTGGAGATAAGCGGGATCGAACCGCTGACCTCTTGAATGCCATTTATTCTAAGGAGGTCACAGAGCGTCACATCAGGCGAAAACAAATCACATCAAAAGCCACGATTTTTCCTGTAAAATCAATGGTTTTACGGTCTTTATACCACGAAAGCCAACAGAGGCAAAAGACTCACGTTTTTCAGATTTTTCGGAAAAGTGTTAGATAAGTGTTAGATGACCCGCTGTTGCTTATAAAAATGAACAGACTTCATGATGTCAGTTTTGGAGGTAATGATGAACACACAGAAATCTTTTTTTGAGCAGCTCGGCGGCACCTATACGCAGGTCGGAGATTATCTTCTTCCCAATCTGATAATCGGAGAGACTGAGTACACACCTATTGGCAAATATGGTCGCATGCGGAAACGCTATCTGAAGGAGCATAGACCGAGCCTGTTTTCCAATCTGCTGCTGTCCGGAAAATTGGATCAACATCTGGCAGAGATCGACCGTGCCTGTGTTGAACGTATGGACCTTCTCACCTGGCAGATGGCTGACCGGGAGGGAGTGACTGAAGCTCTCAAGGCTGCCGATCAAATGGAGTGGGTCAGGCGCATGAACAGCATTCAGAGCCGCGCCGAGGAGATCGTGCTCAACGAGCTCATCTATTGCTGAGATGCACGTTCTTGAGGAGCTTTATACCGGTGGTATATGTCCGGGCAAACGTATAGGGCTAGCATTACAGGAGATACGACAAGACAAAGGAAGATACGATCAAGGCAAGAGATGCATTGACTGCGTCCCTGATACTGGATTGTTTGAGGGCTACATGACTGCCCAGAGGGGGTCAACGTGCTGACTGACTGTGGTACATAATACTCGTCTTCAAGCTCGTCAAGAAAATAATATTAGCGAAGGAAAACGAAAGATTTCTGATGCTTTGACTGAGTCTGGAGAAAACGGCAAGGCTGTTTTCTCCAGATCTTTCAATATATCGGATTATAATGGCTTGTATTCAAGAACATCAGAGACAGCGCAGCCAAGAATGAAACACAGATCATCCAGTGTTTTGGTCGTAATTACCTCGCCATGTTTCATGCGATGGATCGTATTAGCAGAAATTCCGTGCTTATATATCAAATCATATGTTGACATGTTCATACGATTTAAGGTTTTCCATAGTGGATCATATGATATCATACAGCAAAACTCCACCTCAGAATTTGCTTTATGTTATCATAGCTAATTTGCTTTATGTTATCATAGCTAATTTGTTGACTATGCCTAATATATTGACTATAATGTAAAATGAGAGGCTATAAAAGCTTTTCGACTGTGGACGATTCAGGAAAGCTATGTTATATTTACATTATATAGTAATTGTAGCTCGTTTCCTGAAACAAATTATCGTATTTGTATAGTGTAGAAAACAGAGGAGGTTGTCGTTATGAACCAAACGCTCAAACGCACCCTTGCACTTCTCATGATCTTCTGCCTGATGATTGGGTTTGTCCCCATGGAAGGCATGAGAGACCTGATCCCGCAGGCCAGCGCAGAATCCGGCAAAGACGCTGTCCGGAATGCCGAGATTCCGAAAGCCTTTTCGCTGCCAGACTCCCCTCTGGGAGTCGAACACAGTTCCGGCCCCTGGCGCTACGCTCTGCGAGTGTCGGACGGCTATGCCGTAATCACAGGCTATGACGGCGCAGATACAGATCTGGTTGTCCCGCAGGAGCTAGACGGGATCGATGTTGTCGGTCTTGCCGCTAAGGCGCTGGCCCAAGCTGAGCACGTCACACTGCACACCAATATTTTTTATCTTGCGGAGGATTGCTTCGGAAAAGACCTCCGTGAGATCACTGCGCCCAACGGCAGCCTGGGACTGTATTGGGCAAGCACGCATGATGTCACATACAGCACGGGGAAAGACTATGACCTTGTCCCCGGCGTGATCGACTATACCGACGCTATGCCGGACAGGGTAGTGAAACGCGGAGAGAGCCATGTGGTTTTCGGTAAACTTGAATCTCGGCCCCTCCAAGTCGGGAGCCTCTTCTTCATGCGGGATGCCAGAGACATGGAGTTCTTCTTCCGTGTTCTGGAGCTCAAAGAGCAGGGCGACAGCATGATTGCAACTGTAGAGATCCCCGAAGTGGCTGATGCCATCATCAACTATCAGACAACGGTTGCTGTCGATTTGACAGCAGATGACTTCATCCCCGCTGACGGCGTGACGGTTGTGGAAAGCCCTGCCTCTGAGAAAACCATTTCCACAACCCGCAACAACAAAGAGACCACCATGGAAATCGGCCCTTTTGGCGCATTGAAAGAGACTGGGAGGAATGACTCGACAAAGGTCAGCGTAGACATCAGCGGTAAAGTCGTATCCAAAAACACGGTTATTTACACCGTAAACATAGAAAACGGCGTATTCACGGCAACCGAGTACACCCAAGAGCAGACACTGGAGACTTCTGTTACGATTTCTGCAAAAGCAGAAGAAAATCTGCTGAAAGAGTACGGTCAAGCGCAGGAGACTTTGAAAAAGCTTTCTGAAGGAAAACCTGCTTCTGAAGAAGAGAAATCCAAGCTTAAGGCAATTGCAGGCCGTTCGTTTGAAGATGCCAGCGGTAATTCAGCTGGTGTCAGTGCTGCTGATATAGTCAAAGCATCCAGTCAGATCGAAAAAATGACGGAAGCTATTACTTCCGGAAAGCCAACCGGCGGGACGTGGGAATGCGGCGCATACACATTGCAGACCCCGTACTTCAATGTTTCGGTTTCTGTCAGTATTAATGTGTCTGTCAGCGGTTCGATCGCCTATTCCAACAGTCACACCAATGTCACGAAGAACGTCTATAATTTTAACACGGACGAATGGGAGACCGTCTACTCCAACGGCAACGCCGCTGAGGGAAAAGACGGTCAGTCGATTGTCGCCCAGATCAAGGGAAAAGTCGGCCTGGAGGTTGAAGTGTCGGTCGGTGCCTTCTTCGTAAAGAACTTCAGCTTTAAGCTTGAGCTGGGCGTTGAGTTCAGCGCAAGCAAAAAGTTTGGCAATGGGAACACGCTGGCTTTCTTGAACTGCACCATTTTCACGATCAAGCCCTACATGCAGATCAAGGTATATCTTGGCATTTGGGTAGGGAAAAGCACAGGCTTCAAGCATGAAATCTATAACAAGGAGTGGAGCCTCCAGGAACTTACTGGCAGGGAGTATCTTTGGCAGGCACACATCAATATTGCACTGTCGGAGAATAAAGTGCACTCTGCTGACGAGTGCCCGCTCGACTCAGCAAAGACTGTATCATACGACACAAAAACAGGCTTGCAGGTTCAGAAGAAAACTGTTTTTGTTGGAAAACCCCTGACAGGCGAGTTTAATGTGAATCTCAATCAATACGCGGAAGTTAAAGCCGCAGACTGGAAAGCCGGAGCTTTCCTCGGATGGGCATGGAACGAGACCGACACCGAGCCGACCGCGGCAAAGCCCGGCGAAGCATTTCAGAATCCCGACGGCACGACCGGGGACGTTCTCCTTACGCAGAATGTAACGCTCTATGCTGTTTGGAGCCAAACATTTACCGTGCATTTCGATACAAACGGCGGAACAGAAGTTCCTGACCAGTCAGTCCCGTCAGGAGGCTATATCACAAAACCGCAGAACCCCACAAAGGAGCTTGGAATCTTTGTCGGCTGGCGCGACGGAAACGGGAAGTACTGGGATTTCGAGCGTGACACGGTCAGCAGCAACATAACATTGACGGCTGACTGGGGTGACGGCGATGCGCCCACGCCAGGAATGCTGAATGCGGCCTACATTGGCGAGTATGACGATGTGAGTGACGATTGCAAATACAATCCAAACAGCCTCATTTCCAGTGGCGTTGTGATTCCTGCACATTATTTAACCTATGAGACAAAGTACATAGACGGTAATCCTGTCGGGCTTGTCATCACCGGCGTCAAGAACAATCCTGCTCGATTGATCATTCCCAAGACGCTGCCCTACGGAAGCGATGAGAAGGGCCTTGAAGTCATCGATATTAAAACTGACGCCTTCCGTGATTGCACATCCATCAGAAGTGTCTACTTTTTGACGGATGACGATAAGCGATTCACTACTTCGGGCTTGTTCCAGGGGTGCACGAATCTGGAATATGCTGAATTACCGACCTTGGAAGACGGTCGGATTGGGGACAGTATTTTTTCCGGTTGCTCTTCCCTTAAATGCGTCAAAGTTCGTGCTGGTGCTATTGTAGTTGGAAACGAGGCGTTCAGTGGCGCTGCAATAAGAACTTGCATATTGGAAAATGGTATTAAGACCATCGGCGAGCGTGCGTTCCAAAACTGCACTTCACTGGAAAACCTCTACATTCCGGATACGGTAAAGACAATAAGTGTATCTAGTTTCAACGGTCCGTTTACCGGTTGCACAGGAATGAAGCGCATCAGTGTCGGCGGTGTGGAAACGCTGAAAGACGGCATGCTGAAAACCGGAAGCCAAGTGCTGGAGAAACTGACAATACGCGGAACAGTCACAAATATTGGTTCCAGTGCATTTGATAGTGAAAATGGTTATTCGACAGTCAGTACAGATTATGCGAATGGCTACTCCTACAATGGTCATGCAGAACTGGAGATTGAAGAAGGTGTCAAAACGATAGAAAACTATGCGTTTATGAACTGCAACATCTTCAGCACGATCACTATTCCGGAATCTATTACATCTATCGGAAACTATGCGTTCAAGAATTGCGTCGGAGTTCACGAGATTAATCTCCCGTATATAACAGGATGGATTGAACGATATGCTTTCCAAGACTGTATAAATCTGAAAAGTGTGATACTGAGAGAAGCTATAGGAATAGATGAACATGCTTTCGATGGCTGCAAAAGCTTAATACAGCTGGAACTTGGAAAAATTGAGACAATCGGAACTCTTGCATTTCAGAACTGCACTTCACTGGAAAACCTCTACATTCCGGATACGGTAAAGACAATAAGTGTATCTAGTTTCAACGGTCCGTTTACCGGTTGCACAGGAATGAAGCGCATCAGTGTCGGCGGTGTGGAAACGCTGAAAGACGGCATGCTGAAAACCGGAAGCCAAGTGCTGGAGAAACTGACAATACGCGGAACAGTCACAAATATTGGTTCCAGTGCATTTGATAGTGAAAATGGTTATTCGACAGTCAGTACAGATTATGCGAATGGCTACTCCTACAATGGTCATGCAGAACTGGAGATTGAAGAAGGTGTCAAAACGATAGAAAACTATGCGTTTATGAACTGCAACATCTTCAGCACGATCACTATTCCGGAATCTATTACATCTATCGGAAACTCCACCTTTGCTAATTGCTCAAATCTCAAAGACATACTTTTCCATGGCTCAAATATGCCCTTCGCCGGTTCTTCCCTCAGCGGTTGCACTGGGTTGACGATCCATATTCATGATGAAAACGATGTACTTCTGCACTATTGTGAAGAGAAGGGTATTCCCTATGATACGGCCTTTGCCTTCCCGTATACGCTGACGCTGCACATGAACAGGACCAAAGCGAATGAAAAAACCGAGAAAACAATCAATTGGATGGACACATTGGAGCTGCCCACACCCACCTGGGAGGGCCACGTCTTCAGCGGCTGGTATTCAGACGCGGACTGCACCACGGCGTATACCGGGACTACGATGCCAAATGCTGATCTCACCCTCTACGCGGGCTGGGATATCGACGTCTACACGCTGACCTTGAATCTCCTTGGCGGCACGGCCGCAAAGACGGAATACCGCGTGCATGCCGGGGACAAGATCGGTGTCAATATTCCCACAAAGTCTGGCTGCTATTTCCTTGGTTGGAGCACAGACGAGGCAGGGGTGAACACCTTCAACGGCGTCATGCCCGCGGCGGACACGACGCTCTATGCCCTGTGGCAGCCAGAATCCGTCAACGGCCGCTACCGTAATGACGGGGATCACATGACCCTGATCGGATATGATCAGATCGAGGAAGAAAGCACAACGGTTTATCTGCCGGAAACAGTGGACGGGCTTCCCCTCACCGCAATTGCGGCAGGAGCTTTTGCAAACAGTGATGTTAAAACCCTTTATATTCCCGCAAGTGTGACGAATATTGAACCCGGCGCATTCTACCAAAGCAGATCTCTCACAAATCTGAACGTAGCGGAGAATAATCCTTCCTACAGCAGCAAGAGCGGCGTTATCTACAGCAAGGACGGCACAGAAATCCTCTTCTTCCCACCAGTCGGAGGCTATCGCGTTTACCTGTCTGAAAATGTACAGCGTATCGGCGAGAGAGCCTTTGACGGCACTCTGCTTGAGAGCATCGATCTGCCGGAATCCGTTGCCGAAATCGGGGCGCGTGCCTTCCGCAATACCGCAATAACTGAGCTTACCTTACCCGAAGGTGTCGAAACGATCAGCGAGCGCGCCTTCACTGGCTGTCGGGATCTCGCCCTGGTCGAAGCGCTCGGCAGTCCAGAAAACGTGGACAGCACCGCATTCAGCGGCTGCAATGGCTTCCTGCTGGCCTACGGTCCGGATGAGGATTGTGCCTTCCGTCGGGTGATGCGCAATAACGGCTATCTATACAATGCCTATACGCTGACGATGGTTCAGCCGACAAAGACAACGACGGCCTTCCTTCAGTCCGGCGCTGAGTTGATGCTGCCTGATAAGCCTGCAACTTTGGAGAACGAGCAGTTCACGGGCTGGTATCTTGATGACGCATTTACCGAAGCGTTCACGGAAACCACAATGCCCGCACATGAACTGACCATCTATGCCGGGACGGTTCAGGTTTTCGATTACGAGACAGCAACGAACGAAGGTACAGATGAGAGCAGTCTGACGCTCACCTATTGCTATGCCCTGGGCGACAGTGTTGAAATTCCGGAAAGCATCGACGGCGTACCGGTCACAAAGCTCGCTTCCGGCACGTTCAGCAAGCAGTATCGTCAGGTTAAAATCCCTGCCTCTGTCACGGAGATCGAGTCCGGCGCTTTTGCGGAAGGAACTGTTCTGGTCTGTGTACCGGGCAGCGCTGCGGAAGCATGGGCTCAGGAAAACGGGTTCAGCACCGGGGTCATGACGTGGACATTGCGTTACGATACCGACTTCGAGCTTGTACCTGATCCCATGGAACTGCCCGGTGGCAGCACCCTCCACCTGCCGGAAATCACCCGCACGGGTTACACCCTCAGCGGCTGGTATTGGGATGGAGAACACACGGAGTCAGTGGAGCCGTCAGCCGTCATGCCGCAGAAGGATACGACTCTGTATGCAGGCTGGACTGTATCGGACGAAGCCGTTGCTCAAATGGCAGACGCTTTGCAATGGACGCTTGATCCTGCAACAGATACTGTTGCTATCACCGCCTACACCGGTACGGCGACAGTGCTGGATATATCAGCAGAGCTTCACGGCAAGACCGTCACCGCTGTTGAAGACTACGCTTTTGCCTACAATCCCACGCTGACCGAAGTCAAGCTTCCGAACACGGTCACCGTAATCGGTGCGAGAGCGTTCTTTGCCATGCACGCTTTGACTGAGGTTATCCTTCCCGCTTCTTTGAAAGCAATCCCAGATGAAGCCTTTACCGACTGTATTGAACTTGACCATATTTCGCTTCCCGCCAGTCTGGAGACAATCGGGGCGAATGCCTTTAAGAACACCGGTCTCACCGGGCTTTGTCTCCCCACCTCTCTGAAGTCGATCCACACAACCGCACTGACCGACTGCGCAGCCTTGACCGAGATCACCGTCACCACAGGCAACCGCTACTATGAGAGCCGGGACGGCGTACTCTTTGACACGGCAGACGGCGTCTTGGTAAAGTACCCGGCTGCCAGGCCAAACAGCAGCTACACAGTCGAGAACACATGGTCTGTTGGTGCTTGGGCATTTGACGGAGCGCAAAACCTGACGGAGATCACCCTGAGTAGTGATGTATGGTCTTTGGGCGAGGGCGCTTTCGCCGGATGTGGAAAACTCACGGCGATGCCGGAGCTTGGCAGCATGGTTACAATCATTCCGGATCGCTGCTTCTACGGCTGCAGCAGTCTTTCCGAGGCCGTGATTCCTGATACGGTCAGGAGAATCGGCTCTCTGGCTTTTGCCGGAACTGCGCTGACAGACCTCACAATTCCGCAAAGTGTAACTGAGATAGGGGCGGATGCTTTCGGAACCGACGTAATCCTGCATGGTGATCGTGAGAGTTATGCATGCACCTGGGCAAAGGGCAATAACCGCGTCTTTATACCGATCGGCTCAGTTGCAATCGAGAGCATCACCATTGAACAGGAAAGCATGACGATGAAGAGAGGTGAGAGGACAGTACTTCGCGTAACCGTGGAGCCGTCCAATGCAGATCCTGATTTCCTCACCTTCTACAGCAGCGCGGCAGGCATTGCCAGCGTTGACGAAGACGGCGTGATTCATGCTGTCGGCGGCGGCGACGCCGTGATCTTTGCAACGGCTCCGGGCGGTATCAGCGCTTCCTGCAGAGTGTCGGTCGAAGTCGATGTGGAGACCATCACGCTGAATGCCGAGGCCATCTCTCTGATCGTTGGAGATACCGAGCAGCTAAGGGAGTCGTTCACCCCGCTGCGTGTCACGGACCGCAGTATTGTGTGGACGAGCAGCAACGAAGAAACTGTTACAGTCGATCAGAAAGGTTTTGTAACTGCTGTCGGAGACGGCGAGGCGGTAATCCGCGCCACCGCGCACAATGGTATATTTGCGGAATGCAAAGTGCATGTATACAATAAGCTCACGTCCTTCACTATAGATGGTGATTCTGTTATCAACGCAGAGGTCGGCGGGACTGTCCAGCTCCAACCTCACTTTGAACCAGAGAATGTTATTAGCGCGGAGGTCTGCTATACTTCTTCGGACGAGACAGTAGTGACTGTAAATGAAACCGGTTTACTTAGCTTCCAGGCTCCGGGTGCGTCAATTATCACAGCAATCCCCCAGGCGGATGAAACAAAAGAGGTCAAGATTCTGACTCTTTGCGGATTGGACAACAAGCTTACGCTTCCGGCAGCATTGTCTGTGATTGAAGAGGAAGCCTTTGCCGAAACAGCAGCACAGTATGTGTACATCCCGTCAAGCGTTACGCGAATCGGTAGTAAAGCTTTTTCTGACAGTGAAGCCCTTTGGGTCGCAGAGTTTGAAAGCGGAAATGCTCAGATAGCTGGTGACGCCTTCGATGGTTGTGAGAATCTGATCATTCTGGCTCCGGCTTCCAGCAAAGCCGCAGCCTGGGCAACAGCGAAAGGGATTCCCGTGATGGCTTTGGGCAGCGCGTCATGAAACTGAAAAGACTCGTCTTGCTCCTTCTATGTGTGTTCTTCTTTTCCACTGCTGTTCCGCAGGCCTCTGCGGAACAGCAGACCGTGCTGATCTATATGCTTGCCTGTGATCTGGAAACAGATTCAGGTGCGGCGACCAAAGATTTGCTTGAGATTATGAAGGCAAGCACTGATATAAACGGGCTTAGAATAATTGTTTATATCGGAGGCGCAGAGAAGCTTTGGTTTTCCGGATTAGAACATGCTCACTGTTATGATCTCACTTTTGAAAACGGAGAATGCACAATCTTGAATGATTTAGGTCGTGTCCCAAGTGCAGAGCAGAATTCCCTGCTTCGTTTTCTGAATGACTACGGAACCGATGGCGCAGATTTGATCCTATGGGGCCACGGAAGCGGTAAAAGCTGCGAGCTTGGATATGATGACCTGTTTGATCAGGATACGCTTTGTTTAACAGAGCTAACAGGAGCTTTAAAGAAAAGCGATCTCCACTTTCGGATGATCGGGTTTGACGCTTGTGAAATGGCCTCTGAAAAAATGCTGGGAGCAGTTATCCCTTTTGCCGAGTTGTTCGTAGCTACATCAGAAACAGAAGAAATCGATGGTTGGAATTATTCTGATATCTTAGCTCGTTTAGCAAATAGTACTTCGAGCGAGAAATTGGCGAATAGCATGGTCAACGAATACCGGGATACAGAGAATATTCAAGTGTTCACCGGGCGAAAAGCTGCATGAGAAAAGAAAGTGTTAATTTTCACCCAAGTCGTGTAGCCTATATTTGCACACCCCCTCGCTGGACTTTTTCTCTATCACCTGCCCATTCAGTGCCGCGACCCATTTCTGGCTGAAGGCGGTGCTGCCGAAGTAGGCGTTGAAATTCTGCTGCGGGAGGACGACGTATTCCGGATCGTCCTCCTTGTTGGCAACGTAATATTTGTATAGTAGGACACTGGCTTCCACGGGTACTCCTTTGGGCGTCAGTTCCGTCAGGCGCTGGAGTACATCTTGCGACAGGTCGAAGTCCTTGTTTTTCAACGGGCCAAGCTCCAGTGCGTCGGCCAGAATGTCGTCAAAGCGCAGGACCCATGCCCCTTTGGTGTTTGAGGCAAAAGGTGGGATCAGCATTTGCAGCACCTTCTTTGCCCATTGTGTGCGAAAGCCCGTTTTGAGCGCCTGCGCTTTGGTGACGACCTCCTTGCGAACATCATCGGGATTCGCCTCCACGAAAGTGACGATGTTATTCACGTGCCGGATCAGCCAGCCTTCTCCATCCGGTGTTACCAGCTCCGGAAACTCATCCGCATATTCTCCATAATCTGTTCTGAGCCTCGGATCGTTCTGATCCGGGGCTTTTTTCATTTTTCCCGCCGAAAGGCTGCACCAGGCGAACAGAGCCCGCCGCGCGGTTTCGATCCGGTCGTATGCGCTGCCATCGTCCCGGAACAGATAGCCACGCGCCAGAATGGTCAGGATGCGCCGGAAGCCGGAAAAGTCCAGCAGCATCGGGAGCGTGAAGCGTCCCATGTAGCTTACGTCCTTTTTGCTGTCCGCCTTGTAGATGGGAAACTCCATATATGCACGGAATTCTTCTATCTCGTTAACCATTTCAAATCCCACCTCTGTTTTGTTCCCGGTTTTTTGAAGTCAACTGCCAAGTCCAGCGCGGCTGCCGGCAGTACCTCAAGGATGAAGCGCCGCTTGCCCAAAAGCTCAGCGCATTGGACCGCCGTCTCCTGAGAAATACCTGGCCGCTCCACTTCTCCGACAAATCTGTGTCTGGGCTCCAGAATTTCGATACAGTTTCGGATGATCTGCTTTTGGTAATCCGGCTTTCCGATGGCTCCCTGCAGCATTTCCCGAAGCTGCTCGCTGTCGTTCTTGTTTATGCCTTTATGCTTGTGAACCTCGGCAATCCGGTACTGTTCATCCAGATCCATGAGAATATCCCCCAGAATCCGGTAGCCGCCGCAGCGGAAATCACAGAGGATATCCCGGCAGTATGGCGGCGAAGTGGTGAAGAGCTCATACAAGACCACCAGCCGATCCTCCTCCGGTGTAAATTGCCAATCAGATTGGCGCAGTCTTTCCAGCGCGTCATGGATTTCATGGCGGCTATAGCGCTCGAAGCCATGGTACAAATCCTCAACGGGAATCTCATCCTCCTGATCCCGTGAAAACAGGATACGCTGAACATCCTTACGGTAATTGGTGGATGGCTTGAGATGCCGGTATGATTCGCAGCGTCTCTTCGCTTCCTCGTAATCCTCAATGATTGAGCGCACGCGCTCAACTATCTGCGGGTCAAGTTTTTCCCTCCACTCTGGATCAGCGGCGAAGGTGAATAGTGCCTCACTGTCCGCCCGCACCGATTTGAGGCAAGCTGTCTGCTTCCAAAGCTCATGGGCATAGAACGGAGTGTGCTCCAGATTGGCCGTGACCTCATCCCATTCAATGCCCGCAAAGTATGCTTTCAGGCGTTTGGCTTTGGAAAGCTCATACCATTCATGTTCATCGGGATCACCGACGATCCCTTTGTATTTCAGAAAGTTGCTCTTCACAGCGGCGCGATTGCCCAGGTACTCCGAGAGCTCCGGTTTGACGCCGCTTTTGGCGGAGTCGATCTCCAGCCCGGTGAGGATGGTCAGGATCTCCGTCTCCTTGCGGTACTGCTCACGATCTGCCTCCGGGATGCTCTCATCATAGGCGAGGATGCTGCGGCGAAGCGCCGCATTGGAGATCTGCCCGACGCGGGAAGAGAAGGTACTCTTGACCGTCTCGAATCTTGCCCTCCAGTCGCTGGCGTCCGCGATCAGCGGCTCCGCTGACGGAATCTTCAGCAGCGGCAGATTACTCGCATTGTCCAGCCCGCCATCATAGTTGCGGCTGACGCAGCGGCTCAGAAGAGGTTCCGCGTAAAGATGCACGGTATCGCCGTCATAATCTGCGCCTCCAAGCCGATCCGGGATCAGGGAACGGGAGTCCACCATGGCCACATAGTAAAGATGGTTCAGATATTTTTCCCGCAGCGGTCCTACAGGCTCAAGCGGCGTGACGAGGGCTTCCTCATTGCGGGAAATATGCGGATTGCGCAGAATCGTGAGCTGCTCCGGTGAAGCATAGTTAGTCTGTGGAGCATAGACGGAGGTTCCTGTCAAGCATTCTTGACAGAGCACAGTATATGCACTTTCCGATGTTGCTCGTACAATCACAGCCAGCAAGCGCATGAGATCATCAGAAAGATAGCGGGTATCGCCTCTGACCATCAGTTTGCCGATCCCATATTGTTCCCGAATATGTTTTGCCCTATCTGCCAGTTCTTTCTGGAAGACCTGCTCTCCGAGGAAGGCGGGATTCTTGTCCAGCAGCTCCGCGCGCATCCTGCGCCGGTCGGTGTACTCCAACTCAGGGTTGTCCAGATCCATGCTGAAGTAGAAGAGCTGCCAACCAATGTCGGCAACAGTGTTGTAATACGCCGTCTCCGTTGCCTTTGTCAGCCAGGTCTGCTCCACGCTCTCCGGAGAGCGTTCCCAGCCGAGGGGAAGATCGCTCGGACGGTATTCCTCCGCTGTGATCGCTGCGGTATTAAGGAGCTGGAAGTTCAGTTCCGTCAGCGCGTCACGGCTGTGGCGGTCCATACCGGAGATGAAAAGCAGGTGATTGTACTTGCGGCAGCGAGCGAGGTATTCACGCCAGGTCAGGCCGTTTTCCTTCATCCAGTCCCAGCCCTTGCACATGCTCTTTGTCAGGATCATGTCTACACGAGATACGGGATGGCGCACGCCCTCAATATCTACGATCTCGCGCACGCCAAGTTCAGCAAAGAGCTTGTGAAAATCCACCTCATGAACCACGCCCTTGATGTAGGGCATACGGATTTGAAAAGAATGATGGTCGTGCTTTTCATATCCGAAGGGATCAAGCCTCTGGCCAAGTTCCGCGGAGATCAGCCCCTCGCCGTCAAACTCCAGCACCTCAATATCCATCGTTTTCTCCACACGGGAATATCGGCGCATGGGTGCATCTGAGCCGTCATCCTCCACGGTGACGGCGGCGACATCCCGCACGATGCTTCGCGGATTGTCTACGACGATAATATGGTCGGCATCCATGGAAAAACCGTGCTCGATGGCGCGCCCGCTGGTGAACATCAGGCCATTGTAGGCATAGAGCTTGGAGAGCTGGCATTTGCCGATCTTCATGCCCAGGGTTATCCGCTCCCAGACCGAATCAAAGAGATCAGCCCGAATAAAGGACAGCTTGTTCTTTCGGCTCATGCTGGCGGAACGCTCAAAGGCTACAAAGCGCACAGGGCCGCGGTAGAACACAAATTCAATTCCTTCCGGTCGGAACAGATATTCCGCCAGCTCTTGCAATGCCTTCACCCGGCCAACTGCGCGGCGGTCGAAGATACCGGAGAAGTCCAGCCAGACAAGCGAAGTCATGAAGGTGTCCTCGGAATCCAGGACAGGCTCGCCATCTAAGGGGAGGAAGGACTGAAGCTGGTGGAAGAGCGCACAGTCGTCCTGCGGTGTCTTTTTAATGGCGCTCCGGTTGGTTTCATCGTTGGTGTCACAATAAAAGCGGTAGCCACTTTCGGTTTTCTTTGCGGTATTCAGAATGGCCCGTGCTGAGATTTCAAGGATGTTGTACTTTGGCAATTTCATTTAATCACCCCTTCAACAAGGATTTCTGCTTTTAAATAACTGCTCTCACTTTTTCTATAGCGGCTGCATTTGCAAAAGTGAACATCACCTGTTCGCACTGTTTTCCACCGTAAAAGTGATCTTCACTTTTGCAATTATCCCAGCTTGTATACACAGTCTACCAACAATGCTGTACACATGTACGGACAGCAAGAAATATTTATACTAAAAATTTTTGAAGCTATCACTTTTATCCATCTGCTATAAAACAACAAACTCCGTGCAGATTCAGTCGAAAACAGGTGAGGTCAACACAGTCGTTACATTATTTCTGTTATTAAAAAACTGCTCTCACTTTTGCTCATGGCTTTTTCTTAATCGCATATCTCATCAACGCTGTACCATAAACTGTACTTCCAGAAAATATTTTCGGCGCGGTCAGAAAGCTGACTGCGCCGAATTTAGATTTTAAATAACTGCTTTCACTTTTGAGGCAGCAAATATAAAATGGAGATGATCACAACCGCAAACATTTTTGAAGCTGTGAAAACTGGTGTCTCTGTCAGAGATGCCGCTGAATGCTACGGCATTCGATCTAATCACGCAGGCATGGCCTGCTGTCCGTTCCACGACGATCACACACCCAGCATGAAGCTGAACGAGGACTACTTTTACTGCTTCGGCTGCGGAGCCGGCGGCGATGTCATTACATTTACCGCACGGCTCTTCAATCTGAGGCCGTATGAAGCCGCCCGCAAGCTCGCGTCAGACTTCAACATCCCTGTAGACGTTCCTCTGCCGGCGCAAAACAACCTTCGCTCTTTCCGTATGGATCAATACAGATGCCAGAAAGCCCTGGACTCTTATTTGAATCTGTTGATCCGATGGAAGAGTGAGTACGAGCCGACAGACCCGGATGAGGAATGGGATGAGCGTTATCTGGAAGCCTGCCAGATGATGGAGCCCATGGAGTATCTGGCGGACGAGCTTGCCGTAGGAACACTCGAACAGCGGAGATGCACTGTGGAGCGCCTGCTGGCTGACGGCAAAATAGACCAGCTTGAAGAAAGAATAAGCAAAATTAAAGAACAGGAATCAAAGGAGGAAAACTGAATGGAACATTACAATTACAAAGGAAAAGAAATCGTGGGTGTGGATCAGGGCTTCGGCAACATGAAGTGCCGCCATGTGGTCTTTCGCACTGGCGTCCGTGCTTACGACACCGAGCCGCCTATGACAGCGGATGCACTCTTTTATGAGGGCAAGTATTATGTGGTCGGTGAAGATCACAAAACCTTTGTCAGCGATAAAAGTCTGGATGAAGATTACTACATTCTGACCATCGCGGCACTGGCAAAAGAGCTGGAGTTTCGCCACATCACAGACTGTGAGGTGGTGCTGGCCGTGGGGCTGCCGATCCAGTGGATCACTGCCCAGAAAGAGAGCTTTCACAAATATCTCATGAAGAATGAGATGATCGAGTTTCGCTATCACGGGCAGGACTATCTGGTGAGGATCGACGATGTGCAAGTCTTTCCCCAGGGCTTCGCCGGAATCGTGCAGCGTGCCGGGGACTTCAAGGGCCTGAATGTCCTTGCGGACATCGGCAACGGCACCATGAACACCATGTATCTCAAAGACGGCAAGCCCATGACCAGCCGCTGTTATACGGACAAGCTGGGCGTGGAGCAGTGCATCATCCGCATGTCCAATGAGCTGCTGGCGGTCAGCGGTTACGATATGCCCTACGATGTTTACGAAGATTTCCTGCGCAGGGGCAGCGCCGATCTGCCGGAGAAATACACCGCCGTCATGCAGAAGGCGGCGAAGGAATATTCCGAAACGATCCTTGCCAAGCTGCGGGAATACGAATATAACCCGGAGATCATGCGGCTCACCGTCATGGGCGGCGGGGCCTGTATCCTCAAACATTTCTGGGATGGAAGCAATAACCGGGTACAGTACATCGACGACATCTGCGCCACGGCAAAAGGCTATGAGCTGCTGGCATTGAACAACTTGAAGCGCAATGAGGGCAGTTAAGTCTGAACGCACGCTGCTGCTCCGCTTCAACCTCAATCGCAAAACAGACCGGGAGATCTGGGAATGGCTGCATGAAAAGAGCAGAAAGCAGACACTTTCCATGAACGCTTTTCTGATCGAGGGCCTGCGGAAGCTGAAGGAAAACGAAAAGCCCCTGGATGCACATACGCTGGCAGAAGAAATCTGCCGGGAACTGCGCAGCCAGGGGCTTGCTCTATCTTCTGAGGGGAATCCACTTGAATCATCAGGGGAATCGCTGGAACTCTCTGACGACATCATGGATTTCGCCAACAGCTTTTAGGCTGAGGATCATGTGATTCTCAACCGATGCTTGCAGATTGATAGCAGGCGCGTAAAGTCCTGCTTTCAATTTGCAAGCGGGATCGACGCAGGCGATCCTGCGAAGGGGTGCAGGGGAAGCAGCCGCGTCCCCTAAGCGCATAAGCGTTTTCGAGCCGTCCTACGCAAGGCCGGAAATGCTTATGCGGTAATTGCGTGCCGCCTGACTACGGCAGCGGTGCGCTCCGCCTTGCCGCGATTACGATTTCCGGCCCCGCATTCGCCAGGGGCCGCAAATCGCGCGGCTGCGGAAATTGAGGGTAACCTTCATCTGCCACTGGCAGCGGTTACCCTCAATTCCCTCGGAGAGCCCACGACACTTTGCAGCCCTCCGGGATGAAAGTGTCATAGTGGGTTACACACTTTGAAAAAGTTGTGGAAATCGCGTCCTGACCCCGTGAAACTGAAAAGAAAGGAGTGGCCAAATGGGGAAAAACTATGCCGTTGCCCGTGTGGAACAGTACACCAAAAACAGTATTGGAAAAGCCGAACGGCATATTGAACGCAAGAACAAAAACTATGCAAATATGAATGTGGATCTCTCACGCTCTGAGATGAACATCCATTTCAAAAGCGCCGGGGACCTGACGTATAACGCGCATCTGGACAAGCTGGTGGAGTACGGCGCTGTGTCTCTGCGCGGCTTGAAGAAAGACGCCAAGGTGTTCGATGAAATGATCTTCGATGTGAACACAGCTTACTTTGAGGAACGCAGCGGATATGAATATGCACGGGCATTCTATGAGGAGGTCTATCACTTTGCCGAAAAGGAATACGGGCCGGAGAACATTGTCTCAGCAGTCATGCACGCTGATGAGTTGAACACAGCCCTCAGCGAGCAGATGGGTTATCCGGTCTATCACTATCACCTGCATGTGGTTGCCCTGCCGGTGGTAGACAAGGAAGTGCGCTGGACAAAACGCTGCAAAGACCCGGCGCTGGTGGGGACTGTGAAGGAGGTCATTCATCAGGTCAGCCATTCCAAGAAGTGGGCCTCGCTGAAAACGACAGACGAGCAGGGGCGGACACAGCTAATTAAATCCTACAGTCTCCTGCAAGACCGGTTCTTTGAATACATGCGTGACGCAGGTTTTGAGGATTTTGAACGCGGGGAACGAGGAAGCACAGCGCAGCACCTGTCGGTTACGGAGTTCAAGGTGAAGAAGGAAACCGAACGTCTGGAAAACCTGCAATCGACAGCGCAGGTTGTAGAGGAGAAGTTGGAACAGCTCTCGGAGAAGGAAGAAGCAGCCACAGAGAAAGCCGATGCAGCACAGGAGCGTGTGGATCATCTTATCCCGAAAATGCAGAAAGTCGAGGAACTCGCCCGCGCCTTCACCAACGATGCTGCCCAAGTACTCCCGCCGCCGGACAAGTTGGAATCGGCCAAATCCTACCGCGAGAAGAAAGCCATGCCGATCTTTCACAAGATCATTGGTGTCCTGCGAAATGTGTTTAGCCGGTATCTGGATTTGAAGTACGAATATGAGCGTTTGCGGGAGCGGTACAGGATGGCGCTCGAAAGCGTTAACCAGTTGAAAGAGACGATCAAGCAGCTTCACGAAGAGAAGGCCGGGCTGTCTGCTGTCGCGGAAAAGTATCATGCGCTGTGCCGGGGCTTCGGAAAAGAAACTGTCGAGGCTCGCGTACAGGAAGTATTGGAGCGCGAGACCATGGAGAAACAGCAAAAGAGGCAGCAACGCAGGCACCATGATCGGGATTCGAGATAACGCCGTCTACACCTGGAAAATATGATGATTTTCAACTGGGAGCAGTCTGAACGATGCAGCGTTCGTTCTGACCGCTCCCATTGAAAAACCAAGCCATTTTCCCAGCTCTTGACCTGAGCCGGAACAGCTCAAAAAACACACATTTGAAAAGGAGACACATTTGAAGAAGATTCAGAAATACACCCAGATATATTTTAACGAGGCGGAGCCATGCATGGAGATCTCCACCTACAATACAGATTTGAAGCATCGTTTGACAGCGTATGCAAAGGAGTACCCGGAGCTGTGCCGGATTACCGAAGATACCGGGGATGGCTGCATGAGCTTTGAGATCGACAAGCACCGGTGCAGCATACGTCTGACCGCTCCATATTCCGAGGAACGCAAAGAGACGGCCAGCAAACTTGCAAAGGCAAATGGAGTCCATACAAGACTGAGGAAGGAGGGTACGCATGATTGAGTCGGCAGATCTGCCGGAATGGTACGACGACAACAACAAGATCGACGAAATCCTGTTCTGTCAGGAGTTCCTGATGGAGCATCCCATGGTCTGCGTCCGGGGCACCTTTTTCACCATTGAACGGCGGATCACGGATGAGCGCGAGCTGAAAAAGCTGATTTACGAAAAGCTCAAGGTTTATGTCAAGAACGGCGTCGCCAAGAAGGTGGACGGACTTCTGGAGGTGCTCCGCACGGAGGCGTACCGTGATGACTTTCCTGTGCAGACGGATCGTATTCACATGGCGAACGGGACACTGTTCCTGGCCGGTTCGTTCACAAGGGAAAAGAGCTTCTGTCGCAACCGGCTGCCCGTTGCCTATAATCCGAATGCACCGCAGCCCAAACGCTGGCTGCGTTTTCTCTCGGAGCTTTTGGACACAGAAGACATTCCCACCTTGCAGGAGTTCATGGGCTATTGCCTGATCCCAACCACGAAAGCACAGAAAATGCTCATGATTATCGGCAAGGGTGGCGAGGGGAAAAGCCGTGTCGGCGTTGTCCTACGCGCGCTGCTTGGAGACAGCGTTGCCAATGGCAATCTGAACAAGGTCGAGACGAATCGCTTTGCTCGCGCTGATCTGGAGCACGCCCTGCTCATGGTGGATGATGACATGAAAACGGAGGGACTGCCGCAGACCAACTATCTGAAATCCATGATTACGGCAGAACTGCCGATGGACTTAGAGAAGAAGGGGCAGCAGAGTTACCAGGGGGATCTCCATGTCCGGTTTCTCGGCTTCGGGAACGGATCGCTCAAGGCGCTCTATGACCGCAGCGACGGGTTCTTTCGCAGACAGATCATTCTTACCACAAAGAAGAAGCCAAAAGACCGGATCGACGATCCTTTTCTTTCTGAAAAGCTGGTTGCCGAGAAGGAGGGAATTTTCCTATGGTGCCTCGAAGGGCTGGAGCGGCTGATCATAAATGATTTCAAGTTCACGGTCAGCAGCCGCGCTCAGGAAAACATGGAGCTTGCGGTGAATGATGGGAACAATGCGGTTTCTTTCATGGCCTCCGAGGGATACATCCGGCTCAAAGCAGATATGGAGGTCAGCACGAAGGAGCTGTACGCCGTTTACAAGCTGTGGTGCGAGGACAATTCTCTGCACCCGCTGAGTGAACGGAGCTTCAGCGCCTTTCTCCACGAAAATGAGGACACCTATAATCTGGAGGCAACAAACAATGTTTACATTGGGAATGGGCGCAGAGTCCGAGGATTCGTGGGAATTGAGCTGCTGCAGAACCATCATCCGTATTAAAAACGAAATGAAAACAAGTGTACAAGCGTACAACTGTACGGGAAGAAGCCCTCGTACACTTGTACGCTTGTACGGATATTTGAAAATCCATTTTAACTTTCGACTTGTAAAGGAGGATGCCTATGAATCAGGCCCTGGCTGTAAACGTTCAGCCGGAAAAAGCAATTTTCTCAAAGACACAGTTTAAGGATTACCCGGATGTATTGACCGTTCAGCAAACCGCAGAGCTGCTCGCGGTATGCAAAAACACAGTTTACAAGCTGATACGGGACAAGGAATTGCCCTGCCGCCGTATCGGGTCAGCAATCCGGATCAGGAAAAACGACGTTATGGAGTTCATGCGTCAATAAAAATGTGTGCTTGAAATGCCCGCTGCTGTAAGGTATAATGAACCTGCAACAGCGGGCTATTCTTGCACCTGTCATTGAAAGGAGAAATGATAATTATGACAGGCAGCCTGCAAACAAAAAACAACATCTATTATATCGTTTTGAACACTTATGAAAATGGCAAACGGAAGCAGAAATGGATCAACACAGAGCTTCCGGTGAAGGGCAACAAGACCAAGGCACAAAAGCTGCTGCGGGAGACTTTGGAGAATTTTGAAAAGGCGGAAGAGCTTCGTGCACAGCAAGAGGCAGATCGGGCCAACATTCCCTTCGTGGACGCGATCAAGATGTGGTATGCCGACAAGACAGGAGACTTTGAGCATCCCATTGATGAGGTGACCAAGCAGGGCTATGAGACGCTGATGAAGAACCACGTTTTCCCATATTGGAGAGAGAAAGGGACCTTGCTCCGCGAGATTACCAAATTCAATCTCCAAGACTATATTAACGAGAAGGCAAAGAATGGTCGAATGGACGGAAAAGGCGGTCTGGCTCCCAGAAGTCTGCGGCTTTTGAAGAACATTCTCAATCAGACGCTGCTCTACTGTGTGTCGGAAGGGCTGATTTCCATGAATCCCTGCCAGTTTGTAAAGCTCCCGGTCTGTGAGCGGTATGAGGCACATTTCTATACCAAGTCGCAGATCGACGAGCTGCTGGAGAAGATCAAGGATGAGCCCTTGTATCCGTTGATTCGTATGACAGCTCTGTATGGGCTGCGCCGCAGCGAGGCCCTGGGCCTTCAGTGGGACTGCGTGAACTTCGAAGCGGAGACCATTACGATTCGCCGCACGGTTTCCAAGGTCACCACAGTGGTCGCAAAGGACAAGACCAAGAACACTTCCAGCCGTCGCTCGTTTCCCATGACGTCGGAGATCAAAGAACTCCTGCTGAACCTGAAAGCACAGCAGGAGAAGGATAGGCAGTTCTTTGGGGACACCTACCATGACTGCAACTCCGTGTTTCGGTGGAGTGATGGCAGGCCTTTCTCGCCGGACTATGTGTCGGACAAGTTTCCAAAACTGTTGAAGGCCAACGGAATGCCGCATATCCGTTTTCATGAGCTCCGTCACAGCGCCGCCAGTAATCTGTTGAGCATGGGATTCTCGCTCAAAGACGTCCAAGAATGGCTGGGGCACAGTGACATTAAGACCACAGCAAACACTTACGGACATCTGGACGCGAAGCGAAAGATGTCCATGGCGGAGGCACTGGTAGGCTAAAAGCAGCTTGTTTCCGGCCCAAATGGGTGTTAGAAACTGTTAGAAAAAGTGTTAGAAGAGCGCTTGGATGCATCTCAATCAGGAATTTCCACCATTATCAAATCATGCTAAAAGCAAGAAAAAAGTCCCAAATCATTTCTGATTCAGAACTTTTTCCTTCAATGTACCTGGTGGAGATAAGCGGGATCGAACCGCTGACCTCTTGAATGCCATTCAAGCGCTCTCCCAGCTGAGCTATACCCCCGTGAGCAAGATGGATATTACCAGAAAGAGAACAAAATGTCAAGCTCTTTTTTTCAAAATTTTTTAGATTTCAAGAAATATTTACCAGTAAGGTCCGGCGGTGTCCGGTTCTTGTCTCAGGAAACCCCAACTTTTGTGCGGCATGAATCGGAATGATGGAGGCGTTTTGCGTTTTCATTTGACGCCCGCCGCCGAATCCTGTATAGTATTGGCATCCTGCCGAAAAGGAGATGAGGGGGCCGCATGCATTTTGTGGAGGCAAAAACGCTCCTGTCGAGCCGGAACGGAATGAACCTGTACCGCGGCTGCACACACGGCTGCGTCTACTGCGACAGCCGAAGTACCTGCTATCAGTTTACCCACCCCTTTGAGGATATCGAGGTCAAGCGCAACGCGCCGGAACTGCTGGAGGATACCTTGAAAAGGCGGCGCAAGCGTGTGGTGATCTCCACCGGCTCCATGAGCGATCCCTATCAGCCCTGCGAAAAGGAGCTGATGCTCACACGCCGCTGCCTGGAGATCATCGAGCGACACGGCTTCGGGGCTTCGGTCATCACGAAGTCAGACCTTGTTCTGCGTGACATTGACCTTTTTGACAGCATCAACCGCAAGGCAAAGAGCGTCCTGCAGATGACGCTCACGGTGGCCGACGATGCTCTCAGCGAGCTTCTGGAGCCGAACGTCTGCACGACTGCCAGGCGGTATGAGGTCTTGAAGGCATTTCAGCGGCAGGGGATTCCCACTGTCGTTTGGATGACGCCGATCCTGCCTTTTCTGACGGACACGGAGGAGAACATCCGCCGCATCCTGGATTACTGCTTTGACGCGGATGTAAAGGGCATCATCTGCTATGGCGCCGGAGTCACGCTCCGGGAAGGGGACCGGGAGTATTACTACCGCGCCCTCGACCGGCATTTCCCGGGCCTGAGCGACGAATACCGCCGCCGCTACAGAAACGCCTATGAGGTCAACAGTCCGCACGGCGCGGCCCTCATGCGCCTGTTCCATAACAAATGTGAGAAGCGCGGCGTGCTCCACGATCCGGAGAAATGCTTCCGTTATATTGCGGAGCTGCCCGATAAAAAGGAACAGCTTTCTCTGTTCGAATTATAAAAATCAGAGGTATTGGATATGGTTTCTCTGCTGCTGCCCATCATCTATCTGGCCTTTATCAGTCTCGGCCTGCCGGACGCCCTGCTCGGCTCCGCTTGGCCGGTCATGCATCAGGAGCTCGAAGTCCCGCTTTCATGGTCGGGCGGCGTGTTCATGATCATCTCTGTCGGCACCATCATCTCAAGCCTTCTCAGCGACCGTCTGACCCGCCGCCTTGGCGCGGGAAAGGTGACAGCCATCAGCGTGGCGATGACATGCGCGGCGCTCTTCGGCTTTTCCTGTAGCCGTTCCTATCTTGCTCTGTGCCTCTGGGCCGTACCCTACGGTCTCGGGGCGGGCGGTGTGGACGCGGCGCTCAATAACTACGTGGCCCTGCACTATGCCAGCCGCCATATGAGCTGGCTGCACTGCATGTGGGGGATCGGCGCGACGCTGGGGCCGTACATCATGGGCGCGGCGCTCTCCGGCGGCCGCGGCTGGAGCATGGGTTACCGCGTCATCGGCTTTTTGCAGCTTGCGCTCACCGCGGCGCTGGTGCTGAGCCTGCCGCTGTGGAAATCTCCCGGCGGCAGCGGGGGAGGAGCGGAGCGCACGCGGGCACTGTCCCTGCCCGAGGTCGTGGCCCTGCCGGGGGCGAAGGCGGTCATGCTCTGCTTTTTCTGCTACTGTGCCCTCGAGCAGACCGTGGGCCTCTGGGCCAGCAGCTATCTGGTTACAGTGAGGGGCGTTGACGCGGTGACTGCCGCCCACTACGGCAGCCTTTTCTATCTCGGCATTACCGTCGGACGGGCCGTGAGCGGCTTTATCACCATGCGTCTGAACGACTCACAGATGGTGCGGCTGGGACAGGGGATTCTGGTACTGGGCCTTGTGCTGGTGTTCCTGCCGCTTGCAAACAGCTTTGCTCTGGCGGGCCTCATTATCATCGGGCTCGGCTGCGCCCCGGTCTATCCGAGCCTGATCCATGCCACCCCTGCACACTTCGGGGCCGGGCGCTCCCAGGCCATCATCGGCGTGCAGATGGCCAGCGCCTATGTGGGCACATCGCTGATGCCGCCGCTGTTCGGCTGGATCGCCGCCCATACCACGCTTCGCCTGTTCCCGGTCTATCTGACCGTGCTGCTGGTCTTCATGTTCGTATCACATGAAAGACTGTGCCGAAGCGCACATTAAAGGATCGAAAACGAAAGAGACATGGGAAAACACAAAAAGGAAAGGGTGAAGCTTCTCACCCGGCAGCAGATCATCAAAAAATATCATATCACAAAAAAGCTCATACAGGACTGCTTTCCGAAGCCGGAGATCATCAAGGTACGCGGGCGGGGCGGCTCCTGGTGGACGATGGAGGGCTGGACCGAGGAGGCGGCGGCACAGGCCGTACAGCACCCGGAGATCCGGCGGCTCATCCGGGAGCGGGAGGAAAAGGAGCTTCGCGAGCGGCAGTTTCGTGAGATCACGGAGCTCTACGAGTCCTTTTCGCCCGAATCGTATATCGAGCGGGCGCGCAAGCTCAAGCGCATTTTCATCCTCCATGTCGGCCCGACAAACAGCGGCAAGACCTACGACGCCATCGAGGATCTGAAAAAGCACACGCCGGGGGCCTATCTCGGGCCGCTGCGCCTGCTGGCGCTGGAGATGTTCGACAAGCTCAACGACGCGGGCATCCCGTGCAGCATGCTGACGGGGGAGGAGTCCATCCCGGTCGAGGGGGCGAAGGTTATCTCCTCCACGATCGAGCTTTGCAACTTCAATGCCCACTACAAGACCGCCGTCATCGACGAGGCGCAGCTCATCGCAGACCGTGACCGGGGCTCGGCCTGGCTCAAAGCGATCTGCCTTGTGGACGCCGAGGCGGTGCATATCTGTATGGCGCCCGAGGCCCTGCCCTATATCGAGCGGCTCATTACCAGCTTCGGCGACCCCTACAATGTGGTGCAGCACCAGCGCCTCGCGCCGCTGCGCTATGCGGGACAATGCCGGGGCTACAGCGACTTCCGGCCTGACGACGCCATTATCTGTTTCTCAAGAAAGAATGTCCTGTCCACCGCCGCGATTCTGGAAAAGCAGGGTTTTCACGCGAGCGTCATCTACGGTGCGCTGCCGCCGGAGGCAAGGCGCAACGAGGTCAGAAAATACGTCTCGGGCGAAAACAACATCGTTGTCGCCACCGACGCCATCGGCCTCGGCATCTCGCTGCCCATCAAGCGCGTGATCTTTGCCGAGACCCAGAAGTTTGACGGCCGGGAGTTTCGGCCCCTCACTACGGCGGAGATCAACCAGATCGGCGGACGGGCGGGGCGCTACGGCCTGCACGAATACGGTGAAGTATTGGCAATCGGCGGGGATACTCTCATCGGCGAGCGGCTCGGACAGCGCGTCCGGGCCATCAAGCAGGCCTGCATCGGCTTTCCGCGCGAGGTGCTTGCCTCCGATTATCCCATGGACCTGCTGCTTCTGGCCTGGGACAAGATGCCCAGGGAATCGGAGTTCGTGCGCGAGAGCATGCAGGACGCGCGCATCCTGCTCAAGCACCTGCGAAAAAAGATCACCCCGGAAAACCGGGAGCTGGTCTATGACCTCATCACCTGCCCGGTGGACACCCGCTCGGAGGAGCTGGTCATCTACTGGGCCCGCTGCGCCGAGGCGATCTTGAAAAACCGGCGTGTGCCAGCGCCGTACTTCGGCGACGAGACGCTCCAGGACTGTGAGCTGCAGTACAAGGCCTACGACATCCGCCACCAGCTTTTGAGGAGGATCGGGCAGGAGGACGACTGCACCGCCGAGCGTAAGGCCATCTGCGACCGGATCGCGGAGCTGATGAAGGTCAGCAAGGACGAATATATCCGCCGCTGCCGCTCCTGCGGGAAGGAGCTGCCCATCGGCGCGGTATACAACTACTGTGACCGCTGCCACGCCATGCGCGTCTTCGGCGACTACGGGTATTAAAAAAAGGGACTGTCTCAAAACTCCGTGTCATTCTCCTAAAGTGCATAGAGCTTCTAAGCGGCAAGCCGCTAAGAATCTCTAATGTTCGCGAAGTGAAGAATCTTTCCTCAAAGTTTGTGAAAACCTTCAAAAGAAGGATCCTTCGTCACTTCGTTTCTCAGGATGACAAAACGGTAAACGTTTTGAGACAGCCCCTTTATAAACTGTTATTCAGTTTTCCTCTTCGGTCATCTCGGCCACGATCGCGGCAAGGTCCATCTCACCGAAATGGCCGACCTTTTCCGGATATTTTTTCTTATAAGCAAGAATAATATTGCGCAGCATGGTCTGCTGTACGATCTCTCCTTCACCGGTCAGAAGGCAGAACAGCTCCCGGTTGTTCATTTCCCGCAGCGTTTTCACGGCGATCATCTCCTAAACAGTATAGTCTGATCCGGGACGCTAATGGCCCCGCGCTTTGACGGGAAACATTCTACCATAGGGGAGGGCAAAACTGCAATCCCATTCTGAACGATTCCCCAAAAACATGCAGGAAGAAAAGACGATACACATGAATAATTTGCAAACTCGGCGCCCGGCCTCTACCAAACGGGAGAAAGTTGTGCTATGATTACTATGTATTGCAATTCACTCGACTCCTCTCTTCGGGATGAAAAAAGCCATCCCGTTCGGGAAAAAACAAAATCGGAGCCCAGCGAAGCGGGTCCGATTTTGGAAGGAAGAAGGAGACTGCGGATATGGAGTTTTCGCGGCATTTACGGAAACCGCGGAAACGGAATGGAGCAGGCTTCTTCTGACGTTGGCACCCACGAGAGGATTCGCATGCATCGTTCACCGCTGAGGCGGCGAACGATAAAGGTATTCGCCGGTGTGCGCACCGGCTCATGCACAGGCCCCCGGCCTGCGCGATGATTATTCGAATCCTCTCACGGGATGGAAAAAGCCATCCCGTTCGGGAAAAAACAAAATCGGAGCCCAGCAAAGCGGGTCCGATTTTGAAAGGAAGAAGGAGACTGCGGATATGGAGTTTTCGCGGCACTTACGGTAACCGCGGAAACGGAATGGAGCAGGCTTCTTCTGACGTTGGCACCCACGAGAGGATTCGAACCTCCGACCCCTCGCTTAGGAGGCGAGTGCTCTATCCTGCTGAGCTACGTGGGCTTGTTTTTAAGCTGTAAAATTATACAGCAGAATGAACCTGTTGTCAACTGCCGTTTTATATAGAAGGGATATCCATGCTCAAACTCTGCCAGATCCGAAAAGACTATGAAGCCGGCGATTCCGTCGTCCATGCGCTCAAGGGCGTGGACCTGGAGTTTCGGGAGAGTGAATTTGTCGCCATCCTCGGCCACTCCGGCTGCGGCAAGACCACGCTCCTGAACATCATCGGCGGCCTTGACCACTATACCTCCGGCGATCTCATCATCAACAACAAATCCACCAAGCGCTTCACCGATGCTGATTGGGACTCCTACCGCAACCACTCCATCGGCTTCGTCTTCCAGTCCTATAACCTCATCCCGCACCAGACGGTGCTGTCGAATGTGGAGCTTGCCCTGACACTGTCGGGCGTCGGCGCGGGCGAGCGGCGGCAGCGCGCGACGGAGGCGCTGCAGAAGGTAGGCCTCGGGGATCAGATCCACAAAAAGCCCAGCCAGATGTCCGGCGGCCAGATGCAGCGCGTGGCCATCGCCCGCGCCCTGGTCAACAACCCCGACATCCTCCTGGCCGACGAGCCGACCGGCGCCCTGGACACCGAGACCTCTGTGCAGATCATGGACCTTTTGAAGGAGATCTCCAAGGATAAGCTCATCATTATGGTCACGCACAACCCCGAGCTTGCCATGGACTACGCCAGCCGCATCATCCGCCTCAAGGACGGCGTGATCGTGGACGACAGCGACCCATACGACTCCGACACCGGCGACACAGCGGAGTCCGTGAAGACCGCCCGCAAGGACAAGACCTCCATGAGCTTCTTTACGGCCCTGGCCCTGTCCACCAACAACCTCATGACAAAAAAGGCCCGCACCATCCTCACGGCCTTTGCCGGCAGCATCGGCATCATCGGCATCGCCCTGATCATGTCGCTGTCAAACGGCATCCAGAACTATATCGACAAAATGCAGAAGGACACGCTCTCGAGCTATCCCATCACCATCCAGGCCGAGACCGTGGACATGACGAGCATGATGGCCTCGCTCATGGGCGTGCAGGCCGAGGCGGAGGAGAACCAGCACGAGAGGGACGCGGTCTATTCCAGCACCATCCTCTATGACATGATGAACTCCATGGTGTCTGCCGAGAAGCAGACCAACAACCTCAAGGCCTTCAAGCAGTTTATCGAAAGCGGCAAGACGGATATCAACACGTACATCAGCTCCATCCAGTACTCCTACGACATGGATATGAACATCTACGCCGAGGACAGCGACGGCAACATTGTCAAGACTGATGTGACAGAGCTGATGCAGCGGGCCATGAGCGCCACCTTCGGCGGCGACTACAGCACCTATTTCTCCACCTTCGGCTCGGCCTACAACACCATGAACGCCTGGCAGGAGATGCTGCCCGGAGACAACGGCGAGACCGTCAACCCGCTTATAAAAGAGCAGAATGAACTGATCTACGGCAGATGGCCAGAGCGGTATGACGAGGTTGTGCTGGTGGTGGATAAGAACAACGAGGTCTCGGACCTTGTGCTCTACGCCCTCGGCCTCAAGTCCAGCAGCAATCTCTCGGAGGATATGGAGACCTTCATCAACCAGGAGAACCTGAACACCGAGAAGGAGAGCTGGAGCTATGAGCAGGTCTGCGACATGGTCTTCCGCTACATCTACCCGGCCGACGAGTTCCAGTACAGCGAGGAGGATGAGAAGTACATCAACGTCGCCGACGGGGACATCGGCCTGCCGACCCTGTTTGCAAACGGCCTTCCTATCCGCATCGTCGGCATTATCCGCCCGAGCGGGGAAGCTATGTCCACCATGATGAGCACCGGCTCGGTGGGCTATACCCACAAGCTGGTGGAGTACGTGGTGGGCGAGGCGGAGAAGAAGGACCTCGTCAGACGACAGCTTTCAGACCCCGAAACCGATGTGCTGACCGGCCTGCCCTTCCTCGACGAAAACGACGAGGCCATGAGCAAGTCCCGCAAGATCGAGGCGGCGAAGGACTATATCCGCGATGCCGACGAGAAAAAGCTCGGTGAACTGTATGTGGAGTTCATGAGCGTCCCGGAGGACAGCTACATCGACGAACAGCTTGACGAACAGCTCAAGGACACCACCCGCAAGGATGTCGAGGACATGGTGCTGCAGTACTATCCGGGCTACGCCTCTTTCCTCAAGGAGATGGACGATGACACGCTCTTTGAATACATGCGCGGCATGATCTCCCAGCAGGTCAAGGAGCAGTACGCCATCCAGATGCGCAATATGTACGCCTACCTCTCCGACAGCGAGCTTGCCCGTGACTTTGAGCTCCTCTCCCTGGAGGACGACGACTATCTCTGGCTCTACGACAACGCCATGCCGCCCACCTACTCCGAGAGCACCCTGCGCAAGAACCTCAAGGCGCTCGGCTATGTGGACCTCGAAAACCCCAGCATCATCAATATCTACGCATCCAGCTTCGAGAACAAGGACGCCGTTGCCAAGGCCATCACGAATTATAACGACACCGTGCCCGAGGAGGATCAGATCGAGTATACGGACATCGTAGCCATGCTCATGAGCTCCATTACGAAGATCATCAATGTCATAAGCTATGTGCTCATCGCCTTTGTCGCGATCTCCCTGGTCGTCTCCTCCATCATGATCGGCATCATCACCTATATCAGCGTACTCGAGCGCACCAAGGAGATCGGCATCCTGCGCGCCATCGGCGCTTCAAAGCGCGATGTCTCGCGCGTGTTCAATGCCGAGGCCTTCATTATCGGCCTTTTTGCGGGACTTATCGGCATCGGCATCACGCTGCTGATCAATATCCCGGTCAATATCATCATCGCCGAGCACCCATCCCTCGCAGGCCTGCGCTCCACGCTGCCGCTCGTCGGCGGAGTCGGGCTCGTGCTGGTGAGCGTGACGCTGACCTTTATCGCGGGCCTGATCCCCTCGGGCATCGCCGCCAAGAAGGACCCGGTGGAGGCCCTGCGAAACGAATAAGGCAAGGACTCCCGGCCTCTGACCGGGAGCCTTTTTTCAAAGATGCTTTCGCCGCATTTTAAAACCTTTACTTTTTCCCGTTCAGCGGATATAATATAGCGTCAAGAATTATATGGAAATTAAGGAAGTTTGTTATGCCGGATTATAAAAAAGAAATCGAAAGGCGCAGAACCTTCGCCATCATCTCCCACCCGGACGCGGGCAAAACCACGCTGACCGAAAAGCTCCTGCTCTACGGCGGGGCCATCCAGCTGGCGGGCTCGGTCAAGGGCAAGGCCACCGCGCGGCATGCCGTCTCCGACTGGATGGAGCTGGAAAAGCAGCGCGGCATCTCCATCACCTCCTCCGTCATGCAGTTTGAGTACGAGGGCTACTGCATCAACATCCTCGACACCCCGGGCCACCAGGACTTCTCAGAAGACACCTACCGCACCCTCATGGCGGCGGACTCCGCCGTCATGGTCATCGATGCCGCCAAGGGCATCGAGCCGCAGACCAGAAAGCTCTTCAAGATCTGCGCCATGCGCCATATCCCGATCTTCACCTTCATCAACAAGCTCGACCGCGAGGCCAGAAGCCCTTACGATCTGATGCAGGAGCTGGAGACGGAGTTCGGCATCGGGACCTATCCCATGAACTGGCCCATCGGCTGCGGACAGGATTTCAAGGGCGTTTACGACCGGGAGCGCCGCGAGATCCTCGCCTTCAACGAGTTCCACCGCGGACAGAGCAAAATAAGAGCCATCGAGTGTAAGCTGGACGAGACCGAGAAGCTTGACAAGCTCATCGGCCACCGTCTGCGCGAGCAGCTTGCGGACGACATTGAACTCCTCGACGGCGCGGGCTATGAGTTCGACATCGAAGAAGTCCGCAAGGGCCGCCTCAGCCCCGTGTTCTTCGGCTCGGCCCTGAATAACTTCGGCGTGGAACCCTTCCTGGAATCCTTCCTGAAAATGACCATGCCGCCTCTGCCGCGTATCTCCCAGGACGACATCGTCGATCCCATGGACGAGCGCTTCTCCGCCTTCGTCTTCAAGATCCAGGCCAACATGAACAAGGCCCACCGCGACCGCATCGCCTTCATGCGCATCTGCTCGGGCCGCTTTGAGCGGGATAAAGAGTATTTCCATGTCCAGGCGGGCAAGGCCCTCCGGCTTGCCCAGCCCCAGCAGCTCATGGCCCAGGACCGCGCCATCATCGACGAGGCCTACGCCGGTGACATCATCGGCGTCTTCGATCCCGGCATCTTCTCCATCGGCGACACGATCTGCGAGAAGAACATGAACGTCTGCTTCGAGGGCATCCCCACCTTCGCGCCCGAGCACTTCGCCGGGGTAGAGCGCGTGGACACCATGAAGCGCAAGCAGTTTGAAAAGGGCATCATGCAGATCGCCCAGGAGGGCGCCATCCAGATCTTCCACGAGCCGTATACCGGCGTGGAGGAGGTCATCGTGGGCGTCGTGGGCGTGCTGCAGTTTGAGGTGCTGGAATACCGTCTTCGCACGGAATACGGGGTGGAGATCCGCCGCCGCTCCATGCCCTATGAGCTGGTGCGCTGGGTGGAGAACGACGACATCCGCATCCCGGACTTAAACCTCACCAGCGACACCAAGTGGGTGCAGGACTTCAAGGGCAACAACCTCCTGCTCTTCACCTCCGACTGGTGTGTTAACTGGGCCCTGCAGAAAAACGAGGGCCTCAGGCTCAGAGAGTTTAACCGCGACTAAAATGATCAATTGCGAATACGATTCGCAATTGAGGACTCGCGCTTATCGCGCACGCCTTGCGTGAGACGGCGCGCTTGATCGGCGCGAGGGCTCGCATAGCAAGCTTGGATCGTCGCGCGCTTCCCGCGCGTCGCCATGCTCGCCTTAAGGTGTTTTTAAGGCGGCAAAGCTGCCTCAAAAACGATTTGAATGACTTTTTTATAATATCAGGAAGGGAGCATATATATGGCGGAAGGAATCAAGATCGAGATCTTCAAGCTGAAAAATGCCGACGAGCTGACCAAAGCCCTCGCTGACCCGGAAGCGCGCATCGACACCGGCAGCGCCGCCGCCATGAACGCGGCCCTTGCCATGGCGCTGTTGGAGCGGGCGGCGGGGCACACCGTGAAGGCCCTGCCCGAAAATGAGCGCGCGGACTACATTTTCCGCAACGCAGAGATCCTCAGGACCTACATGGTCCACCTCATCGACGAGGACGTGAAATCCCGCGGACCGCTGCGCAAGGCCCTCAAGGAAGGGGACGAGCGCAAGATCGAGGCCACACGCCAGCCCGCCGTCGCCATCCCCGGCGAGGTCATCAACATGATGAACCAGGCGCTGGAGCTGGGCGCGGAGCTTGCCGGGTTCTGTCCCAAGGACGCCCTGCATTACCTCGGCGAGAGCGCGGAGCTTTCCCTCTCTGCCATCCGCACTGCCCGCCTGTTTATCCTGGACATGTCCGACAAGTGCTCGGACGACACTTACCGCTACATCGTCCGCCGGGAAAACGAGATCACACTCAAGGCCTGCGAGGAAAGTGCGGCCAGAGTGATCGCGGCGGCGGAAGCGGCCGTATAAAGGAGGCACAGAGCATGGAAGCCAACATTGCCAAACTGAAAGAGTGGATAGACGGAAGCGACAACATCGTCTTCTTCGGCGGCGCGGGCGTCAGCACCGAGAGCGGCATCCCCGACTTTCGCAGTGTGGACGGTCTGTACAACCAAAAGTGGAAATACCCGCCCGAGACTATTTTGAGCCATACCTTTTTTGAACGCTATCCCGAGGAGTACTACCGTTTCCACCGGGAAAAGCTGGTCATCGACGGGGTGAAGCCCAACCGCTGCCACCTCCGCCTTGCCGAGCTTGAGCGGGAGGGAAAGCTTCGCGCCGTTGTCACCCAGAACATCGACGGCCTGCACCAGGCGGCGGGGAGCAAAAACGTCCTCGAGCTGCACGGCAGCATCCTCAGAGCATACTGCTCCCGCTGCCGCAAAAGCTTTGACGCCGATCTCATGAACCACGGCACGGGCGTGCCGCGCTGCGGCTGCGGCGGGGTCATCCGCCCGGACATCGTTTTATACGAGGAGGCGCTGGACCAGGACGTGATGCGCGCCGCCATACAGTACATCCGCAACGCCGATGTGCTCATCGTGGGCGGCACCTCCCTCAAGGTCTATCCCGCGGCGGGACTCATCAACTACTACCGCGGCGACAAGCTGGTGCTTATTACGCGCTCCAGCACCCCCGCCGAGGCTGACCTTGTCATCCACGGCAAAATCGGAGAGGTCTTTTCGCAGGTTTGAACCATCGCGCACATCGCCGATGTATGTAAATCGACCATCCTGCGTATAATCACTTGTGTTCCTGCATGCTTCGGAAACAAAATCCATTCTCCGAACGTCAAAAAAGAGGCCCCGTAAGGGGCCCCTCCGTCTGACTCAGCAGCAGCCGCAGTCGTTGCCGCAGCCGCAGTTATTATTGCAGCCACAGTTGTTGCAGCCACAGTTGTTGCAGCCGCAGTTGTTGCCGCAACCGCTGTAACCGCCGTTGCAGCCGCCGAAGAGGATGATGATCAGGATGATGAGCCAGAGGTTATTATTGCCGTTGTTGCAAGAATTACAGAACATAGTGATTCCCTTTCTCCGCACCAAAGCAGTCGACGCACCCTCCCGCCGTGCGGTGGACGGCAGGGCTTTCTCCCTATGTTGGGCCAGGCGTTTCGGGCGTCCGGCTCATGCCATCCTATGACGCCCGGCGGCTTTGTGCTACAAGGAGTATACCATGCCAGACGAACTGGATAAGATCAACGAAATATTCCGCATCCACGACGAGAAGAAGCGCCCGGAGGACCAAAGCGAGCGGAAGAAGACCCGGCAGACAAACGCCCGGCGAAACCCCATCAAGGCCATGGACGAGCTGCTGATCGACTCCTCGGGCCGCGAGACCAGAAACTACACCGGCGACGCAGAATCCGAGCGCGACTACCGCCCCGTGCGCCAGAGCCACGAATACCACTCCGGCTGCCTCGGGGGACTGATGTACTTTACGTTCATCGTCTGCGTAAGCGTGGTTCTGGCCTGCCTTGCCTGGATGGCGACGAGCGATATGCTCGCCCTCAACAAGGACGACTTTACCGCCGTCGTCACGCTGCCGAGCAACATCTTCCAGTCGGAGACCGTGGACAAGATCGACGAAAACGGCGTCAAGGTCGGCACCAAGCGCGTCACTCACGCGGACATGGACTATGTGGCGGATGTGCTTAAGGACGCGGGACTCATCGAATACAAGTGGCTTTTCAATCTCTTCTGCAAAATTTCCACCGCCGACACCAAGGTGAGCCCCGGCGAGTACGAGCTGCGCTCCACCTTCGACTACCGCGCCCTGATCCAGAACATGCGCGCAGGTTCCTCCTCCACGGTTACGGTGATGGTGACGATCCCCGAGGGCTTCAAGATGCACCAGATCTTCATGCGCCTGGAGGAAAACGGCGTTTGCAATTACAACGATCTCATGGAGGACGCCGCCTCCACCGAGTATAATTACGACTTCCTGGACCTGACGGAAGGGGAGGGCGCCTATCGCCTCGAGGGCTTTTTGTTCCCGGACACCTACGAGTTCTACGTTGGCATGCAGGGCTCGAGCGCCATTAACAAGCTGCTCGACAACTTCCACCGCCGCATCACCGACGAGATGTACCAGCGTGCCGAGGAAATCGGCATGAACATGTACGATGTGCTCAAGGTCGCCTCCCTCATCGAAAAGGAGGCCGGCAACGACGACGAGCGGCCCTATATCGCCTCCGTCATCTATAACCGCCTCAACGCGGGTATCGTGCTCGGCATCGACGCCTCGGTCCTTTACCCTTACAACGATCACGAGGGCGCGCCCACCATGCAGATGCTCGAGAAGGACGACCCCTACAACACCCGTGTTCACGACGGCCTGCCGCCCACGCCCATCTGCAGCCCGGGCCTTAACTCCATCTACGCGGCCCTCTATCCCGAGAGCACCAGTTACTACTTCTACGCCCTGGACGCCGAGGCCGGCGTGCACCGATTCTTTACAAACGATACGGAGTTTAATAACTTTGTTGCTTCACAAAATTATGCGCAATGATCTTGAACTGCTCGCCCCTGCCGGGGACTCCGAGCGGCTTGAGATGGCGCTGCGCTACGGCGCGGACGCCGTGTATCTGGCGGGCAAGGAATTCGGCCTCAGGGCCGCCGCCGGAAATTTCGATAACGAGGAACTGGTCAAGGCCATCGAGCTTGCCCACGGCATGGGGAAAAAGGTCTATGTGACCTGCAACACCCTGCCGCGGGAGGAGGAGCTTGCGCGCCTGCCGGGCTATCTCGCCTTCCTGAACGAGGCGGGGCCGGACGCGCTCATCATCGCCGATCTCGGCGTGCTGGGCCTGGCCAGGCGCTTTGCGCCCAAAATCGCCCTGCATGTCAGCACCCAGCTCGGCGTGGTCAACAGCGCCACCGCCAACGTCCTGCACGCCATGGGCGCTGACACGGTGGTGCTGGCGCGAGAGCTGCCGCTGGACGAGATCCGCCGCATCCGGGCCAACACTCCGTCAGAGCTTCGTCTCGAGGCTTTTGTGCACGGGGCGATGTGTGTCTCCTTCTCGGGGCGGTGCCTCCTGTCCAATTATATGACCGGGCGTGACGGCAACCGGGGCGAGTGTGCCCAGCCCTGCCGCTGGAAATACAGCCTCATGGAGGAAAAGCGCCCCGGTCAGTACTTTGACGTGGTGGAGGACGGCGGCACGTACATCATGAACTCCAACGATCTGTGCATGATCGAGCATCTGCAGGATCTCATAGAGGCGGGGGTTTCCAGCTTCAAGATCGAAGGGCGCATGAAGTCCGCCTACTACGCCGCCGTCGTCACCAACGCCTACCGCCACGCGCTCGACGCCGTGGCCTGCGGCGATCCGGTGCCGGAGGTCTGGGTAAAGGAGACCGGGATGGTCAGCCACCGGCCCTACTGCACGGGCTTCTATCTCGGCGGTGAGCCGGGTCAGTGCTATGACGGAACATACGAATCAGGCGCTGACATCGTCGCCGTGGTAGAAAGCTGTGACGGGGACGGAAACGCCGTCCTGACCCAGCGAAACAAATTCCTCGCGGGCGATGAGCTGGAGCTTCTGACTCCCAAGGACGAACCGATACGCTTCACCGTGTCAGAGATGACAGATGCGGAAGGGGAGTCCATCCCCGACGCCCGCCACCCGATGATGGAGGTACATCTGAAGCTGCCCAAGGCGGCGCCGAAGTTTTCGATTTTGAGAAAACGAAGAAGTGAATAAGTTGTGAAAAAAAGAATTGTTGCTTTTCTGCTGCTGGCGGCGCTCTTTCACCTGCCAGGCTGCGGAGCGAAATCAGAGAATAAGATCGCGATCGATTACGGCAGTTCTTCTCTCTATACGAAGGAAGACATGGACGCGGCGATTTCCCTGATCATGAAGGAATTCAACACCTGGAAGGGCTGTGAACTGCACAGTATCCGCTATGCCTCCGATGAGCAGTGCAATGCCGAAAACCTGGCATGGGTGAACAGACTGGAGGAGGCGCGCGACGCAAAGGAGAATTTTTCACAGGTCATTTCCTTCGTCAGTGATTTCCATTCTCCCAAAAAGAATACCGAGATCACGGCGTGGAATGAGGATTTTGAATATACCGACTGGCAGTGGTGGCTTGCCCGGCCTGACGGCGGGAACTGGAAGCTCATGGATTGGGGATATTGACCGGTGCGGAAAAAACCGGTGATCGCTACTTGACAATTTTCGTATTTCTGATACAATGCAACTCGATATTGTTACTGGCTGTGACGGAACGAGTCGGCGCAGGATTCCACAGAGAGGGGCCAGCATGCTGAAAGGCCCTGCTTCCAAAACCGACAGCCACTCCCGAGCCTTTCCGGGATAACCGGAACGTCTGTCCGCGTTAAGGGCGCTTGAGATACCGCGCATGCGGTAATCAGGGTGGTACCGCGAATTTGCCTTCGCCCCTGTATTTGGGGCGGAGGCTTTATTTTGTAAACACATTTTTGGAGGATATACAGCATGGAAAAATTCGGCGTAAACCAGCTTCGGGAAATGTTCCTGAGCTTCTTTGAGACCAAGGGCCACCTGCGGCTTCCGAGCTTTTCGCTCATCCCGCAGAACGACGCCTCTCTTCTCATCATCAACTCCGGCATGGCGCCCATGAAGCCCTACTTCAAGGGCGAGCAGGAGCCGCCCCGCCGCCGCGTCTGCACCTGTCAGAAGTGCATCCGCACCGGCGACATCGAGAACATCGGCAAGACCGCCCGCCACGGCACCTACTTTGAGATGCTGGGCAACTTCTCCTTCGGCGACTACTTCAAGAAGGAAGCCATTGCCTGGTGCTGGGAATTCCTGACCTCTCCCGACTGGGTCGGCATCGACCCCAACCGCCTCTATCCCTCCATCTACGTTGACGACGATGAGGCCTTCGAAATCTGGAACAAGGACATCGGCATTGCGCCCGAGCGCATTTTCCGCTTCGGCAAGGAGGACAACTTCTGGGAACACGGCGCGGGTCCCTGCGGCCCCTGCTCCGAGGTCTACTATGACCGCGGCCCGGAGTACGGCTGCGGCAAGCCCGACTGCACCGTCGGCTGCGACTGCGACCGCTACATGGAGGTCTGGAACAACGTCTTCTCCCAGTTTGATAACGACGGCAACAACAACTACACCGAACTCAAGCAGAAGAATATCGACACCGGCATGGGTCTTGAACGTCTGGCCGTTGTATGTCAGGGCGTGGACTCCCTCTTCGATGTCGATACCGTCATGAACATCACCCACAAGGTGAGCGAGCTGACGGGCGCCTTCTACGGCCAGAGCCACAAGAAGGACGTGTCCCTTCGCGTCATCACTGACCACATCCGCTCCGCCACCTTCATGATCTGCGACGGCATCCTGCCTTCGAATGAAGGCCGCGGCTATGTGCTGCGCCGTCTTCTGCGCCGCGCCGCCCGCCACGGCAAGCTCCTCGGCGTCAACGAGCCCTTCCTCTACAAAGTCATCGACACCGTCATCCACGAAAACGAGTGCCAGTACCCCGAGCTTCGCGAGAAGCAGGAGTACATCACGCGCGTGGTCAAGACCGAGGAGGAAAACTTCGCCCGCACCATTGATGCCGGCATGAAGATTTTCGGCGAGCTTCTTGAGGCTCACAAGGCAAAGGGCGAGACCATCTTCTCCGGCGCCGACGCCTTCAAGCTCTACGATACCTACGGCTTCCCCATCGACCTTACCATCGAGATGTGTGAGGACGAGGGCATGAGCGTAGATGAGGACGGCTTCAAGGCCCTCATGGAGGAGCAGCGCGTGCGCGCCCGCAAGGCCAGAGAGGCCCTGGGCGATCTCGGCTGGGCCGGCATCGAGTTCGGCAAGAGCATTCCCGACACCAAGTTCGTCGGCTACGATCAGAAGGAGACCGAGGCCACTGTCCTGGCACTTGTCTCCGAGGATGAGCTGCAGCAGGAGCTGGGCGCGGGTGCCGAGGGCATCATCGTCCTCGATCAGACCGTGCTTTACGCCGAGATGGGCGGCCAGGTCGCCGACCACGGCAGGATCGTCTGCGGCGACAGCGTCTTTGAGGTCAACAACGTACAGAAGAACAAGGGCGGCAAGTACATGCACTATGGTGTGGTCAAGTCAGGTGAATTTGCCGTCGGCGACAAGGTGAAGGCCAGCTACTGCGAAAAGCGCCGCCAGGCCATCGGCCGCGCCCACAGCGCGACCCACCTTCTGCACAAAGCCCTGCGCGAGGTTCTGGGCGATCATGTACACCAGGCTGGCTCCCTGGTCGAGCCTGACTTCCTCCGCTTTGACTTTACACACTTTTCCGCCGTCACCACCGAGCAGCTCAAAGAGGTCGAGCGCATCGTCAACGACGCCATCCTCACGGGCTACGGCATCAGCGTGAAGGAAATGCCCATCGACGAGGCACGTAAGTCCGGCGCGACCGCCCTCTTCGGCGAGAAATACGGCGATGTGGTGCGCGTTGTCAACATGGGTGACTGGAGCATTGAGCTCTGCGGCGGCACGCATCTGGACAACACCGCCAAGGCGGGCGCCTTCCACATCATTTCCGAGGGCTCCGTCGCCTCCGGTGTACGCCGCATCGAGGCCAGCACGGGCCTTGAGACGATGAAGGTCCTCAACCGTGACCTCGAGGAACTCTCCACCCTCGCCGCCATGTACAAGACCAGCCCCGCTGACCTCAAGCAGAAGCTGGAGCAGCAGGCAAACGAGCTCAAGGAGGCAAAGCACCTCATCGAGCAGTACAAGGCGAAGGAATCCGCGGGCGGCGCCGATGAGATGCTTAAAAATGCAAAGGATGTCGGCGGCCTCAAGGTCGTGACCTGCTCCAGGGACGGCTGCGACGCAAACACCCTTCGCAAGCTGGGAGACGTGCTGCGCGACAAGTGCAGCAGCGTGGTCGCGGTCATCGCCTCCGTAAACGGCGACAAGATCACCTTCCAGTGCGTCTGCGGCAAGGACGCGGTGGCAAAGGGCGTCAAGGCGGGCGACATCATCCGCTCCATCACCGCCATTGCCGGCGGCAAGGGCGGCGGCAAGCCCGACTCCGCCATGGGCGGCGGCAATGACGTGAGCAAGCTCAACGAGGCGCTCGGCGCGATCGAGGGGCTTGTCAGCGATAAAATCTGACAGGAGGAAAGAAAAAATGGACGACTGCCTGTTCTGCAAAATCATCGCCGGGGACATTCCCAGCACCAAGGTGTATGAGGACGAATACGTCTATGCCTTCCGGGACATCAATCCCCAGGCCCCGGTTCACGTCCTGGTGGTGCCCAAGGAGCACATCGCCTGCGCCGACGAGATAAACGAGAGCAACAGCATCTGGGTCGCCAGATGCTACGAGGCCATCGCAAAGATCGCCAAGGCCGAGGGCCTTGTAAACGGCTACCGCGTCATCAACAACTGCGGCGAGGACGGCGGCCAGACCGTCATGCACCTGCATTTCCACCTTCTCGGCGGCACCTGGCTCGGCATGAATATTATCTGAACAGACAAAAACGATAGGGCCGGTACAGCATACCGGCCCTGTTTTGTATGGGGTGAAGCCTATGCGAAAGCTGGCGACGGCAGCGCTGTCCTTTTCCGCCGCGGTTTTCCTGGCAAACTATATCCTGCCCGCGCGGCTTGTCATGGCGGCGGCGCTTATGTGCGCGCTGCTGTCTGCCGCGCTGGGGCTTGCGCGCCGAAAATGGCTCCGCCCGGCGATGATCGCGCTGCTGTTTTTCTCACTTGGCCTGCTGGAATACAGCGCCTTCACCCGTCTGACCGTTGACCGCGCGCGGGAATACGCGGGGCAGACGCGTGAAGTGCGCGGGACGGTGCTCGACTACCCGGACGATTACGGCGATTACGCGAGGCTCCGCATCCGCATAAGCTCGGATGATCTGCCGCACTTCAAGGCCATCGTCTACGACAACAAGCTGAAGCTCACCGACGCCGAGCCCGGCGACACTGTCTCCTTTACGGCAAAGCTCAGTACCGCCGATACGCTCTACGGCAAGCCCTACGATAATTACAACGTAAACGGCTTCTACCTGCGCATGAGCATCAAAAGCGGCGAGCAGCTTCAAAAGGGCGGCTTTACCCTGCGCACGCTGCCGGTACGCCTGCATCGCTTCCTCTGTAAGCGCGTGGACAGTATCTTTCCCGCGGACACCCGCGCTTTCGTCAAGGCCCTGATGTTGGGTGACAAGCAGGATTTCTACAACGACGACGCCCTCTATGTCGCCATGAGCCGCTCGGGGCTTATGCATGTTGTAGCGGTGTCGGGCCTGCATGTCTCCTTCCTCGTGGGCTTGCTCGCCTTCCTGCTGGGTAGCGGCAGGCGCAGCGCCATCGGGAGTATCGTGCTGATTTGGTGCTTTGTCCTCGTCACGGGCGGCAGCGCCTCCGCCGTGCGCGCGGCTTTCATGCAGACGCTCCTGCTGCTCGCGCCGGTTTTGCGGCGGGAGAACGATCCGGTCACCTCGCTCTCAACCGTGCTTGCGCTGCTGCTCACGGCTTCTCCGCTGGCGGCGAAAAGTGTGAGCCTGCAGATGAGCTTTGCCGCCATGGCGGGCATCCTGTGCTTTGGGGAAAGGCTCTATTCGCACCTTCTCCGCACTGTCCCGGATCGGCTCAACTGCAAGGTCGTGCGTTATGTACTGGGCGTCATGGCAAGCACCATGAGCGTCATGGTCTTCACCGTGCCTCTCACGGCGCTGCACTTTTCCTATGTGCCGCTTCTGAGCATCCTGAGCAACATCGCCTGCCTTTGGGCGGTGAGCCTGTGCTTCTGCCTTGCCTGGGCAGCCTGCGCCCTGTCGGTGATCCCGGCGCTGGGAACGGGGGCGGCGTGGCTGTGTGCTTGGGTCGTGCGGTATATCCTCTTTGTGGCGGGTGCTGTCGCGCGTATGCCCTATGCGGTGCTGTATCTGCAAAATCGCGGGACCTTCTTCTGGATGCTCTTCGGCTACGCGATGCTGCTGCTGGGCTTCCTGCTGCGCGGAAAACGCGTGCTGCGGGTGCTGCTGCCGCTGGGGCTGTCGGTTTCGCTGCTCGCGGGGATCATCCTGCGCACCGAGCACTATTACCGCGAAAACGACTGCGTCACGGTCCTGGACGTGGGGCAGGGTCAGTGCGTCACCGCCTTTACAGGAGACGCGACCGCCGTCATCGACTGCGGCAATACCGGCACCATCGACGAGGCCGGGGCCGTGGCGGGGGAGTACCTGTTGAGCTGCGGGCGGCGCAATGTGGATTTTCTGATCCTCACCCATCTGCACACCGATCACGCCGACGGCGCGGTACGGCTCATGGAGATGCTGCCGGTGAACACGCTGATTCTCCCGGCGGATGAGGAGGACAGCGCCCTGCACGACAAAATCCTCGCCTGTGCCAAAAGACACGGAACCAAGGTGGAGAAGCTTGACGGCAATGCGCGTGTAAGCTGCGGCAGGCTGGACGCGCAGATATACAAACTGAACGACGCGGGCGACTTGAATGAGCGCTGCCTCATAGTCGATCTCGCGGTCGGGGACAGACATCTGCTCGTAACGGCGGATTCGCCGAAGGAGCAGGAGCGAAGACTTGCGGAGCAGGCGGCGCTGGAAGATACGGACATCCTCATCGTCGGGCACCACGGCTCGAAATACGCAAGTTCCGAGGAGCTTTTAAGCGAGGTCGGCGGGGGCGTCGCGGTCATCAGCGTGGGCTGGAACAACTACGGTCAGCCCGCGCCCGAGACGCTCGCGGCGCTCGGCAAGTACGGCTATCAGGTACGGCGCACAGACCGGGACGGCACGGTGGAAATCGTTTGGGAGAGGGAACATGGCTAAGAAATCGGCAAAGGACGAGCAATTCAATTACGCCGCCGAACTGCGCGCGCTCAAAGAGCGCGGGCCGGAGCGGCTGTATCTTCTCTGGGGGCCGGAGGACTATCTGCGCGAGCAGTATCTGACCCAGCTCAAAAAGAAATGCCTCCCCGAGGGGGAGGATGATTTCAGCTACAAGCGCCTGGACGGCCCGGCCTTGGACCCGCTCAGACTCCAGCAGGCGCTGGACGCCATGCCTTTCATGACCGAGCGCACCTTTGTCGAGCTGCGGGACGTGGACATCAACAAGCTCTCCGACGCGGACGCTTGCGCAAAGCTCATCTCCGACATCCCCGACTACTGCACGGTGGCCTTCGTCCAGAACGCCCAGTTTGAGCCGGACGGGCGCCTGCGCTTTGTCAAGACCCTGCGCTCAGAAGGCCGGGAACTCAAGTTCACCCAGCAGTCTCAGGGCATGCTGACGGACTGGATCGCCCGCCGCTTTGCCGCCGCGGGAAAGAAGGTCGAGCTTTCTGCTGCCCAGCGCCTCATCTTCATCAGCGGCGACCTCATGAGCAGGCTCATCCCCGAGATCGAAAAAATCGCTGCCTACGCAAAAGGCGACGCGGTTACCCAGGCGGACGTGGAGGCCGTGGCCAACCACATCCCCGAGGCGGTGGTCTTTGAGATGACGGAGCTCATATCCCAGAAGAAGATCAACTCCGCCCTCAGCGTCCTGTCGGAGCTGCTGGCGGATAAGAACAACGAGCCTATCATGATGCTGGCGGTCTTGGGACGGCAAATGCGTCAGCTCTACGCCGCGCGCCTCGCGCTGGACAAAAACCTCGGCACCAAGTATGTGATGGAGGTCTGCGCCATGAAATATGACTACATCGCCTCCAAGCTCATAAGCGCCGCCCGGGGCTTTACGCTGCCGCAGTTAAGGCGCGCGGTGGAGCTTTGCTGTGATATGGACTATCGCATGAAAAGCAGCGGGGCCGACCCGCGGGAGCTTTTGAAGGAAGCGGTGCTGCGCATCGCGGCGGGGGAGACCCATGCGGAAGGTTAAAGAGGTCATTGTGGTCGAAGGCCGCTATGACAAAAACACTCTCAGCCAGGTCGTGGACGCGGTCATTCTGGAGACCTCCGGCTTTGGCATCTTCAACGACGCGGCCAAACGCCGCCTTTTGAAAACCATGGCGGAGCAGCGCGGCCTGATCGTGCTCACGGATTCCGACGGCGCGGGCTTTCTGATCCGAAACCACATCCGCGGCTGCGTCGACCCCAAACTCGTCAAACACGCCTACATCCCCGACATCTACGGCAAGGAGCGCCGCAAGGCGAAAACCTCCAAGGAAGGGAAGCTCGGCGTGGAGGGCATGCGGCCCGAGGTGCTGCTGGACGCGCTCGAGAGCGCCGGGGCCACCTTTGACGACAGCCCCAATGATGCACGCCCTGAACGGATTACGAAGGCCGATCTCTATGCCCGCGGCCTCAGCGGGGGAGAAGGCAGCGCGGAGAAGCGGCGGCAATTGTTAAAGCGCCTGGACCTGCCCGAGCGCATGAGCGCGGACGCTATGCTGGATGTGCTCAACGCCCTCATGGACCGGGAGGCGTTTTATCACTTGGAGGTCTGAACGTCCTCGATCAGGACCGAGAAAAGCACCCCGACGAGCAGCAGCGCCTGCCCGATCTCATACAGGCTCATGGCAGTCATGTACTGCCGGTAACCATCCATCATGCTGCCGCCCCAGCCGAGCAGAAGCACAAACGCGCAGCAAAGCACAAAGGCTGTGAGCTTTACGGACGTGATGAATATGTACCAGGCGTCCGGGCACATGTCGAGCATTCTTTGAACGGTTTTTCTCAGCTTCATGCGATCACCTCACCGCCATTGTAGCCAGCGCGCGGACTTTTGCAAGGCACAGTTTTTGGCAATCCGGGGACGGAATTACAAAAGAGACTCTTGTCATCCCTATGCGGATGTGTTAAAATATTTCAGCAGAATCATTCATCGTATAAGGAGAGAACACAACATGTCCGGACATTCCAAATGGCATAATATACAGAAAACCAAGGGCGCGGCCGACGCCAAGCGCGCACAGGCCTTCACCAAGATCGCCCGTGAAATGATCGTTGCGGTCAAGGAGGGCGGCGGCGGTGATCCGCGCTCGAACTCCAAGCTCGCCACCGTCATTGCCAAGGCCAAGGCCGCCAACATGCCCAATGACAATATCAAGCGCACCATCGACAAGGCCCTCGGCGCGGGCAACACCGAAAACTACGAGAAGATCACCTACGAAGGCTACGGCCCCCAGGGCGTCGCGGTCATCGTCGAGACCATGACCGACAACCGCAACCGCACCGCCGGTGAGATGCGCCACTACTTCGACAAGTACGGCGGAAACATGGGCGCTGCCAACTGCGTGTCCTGGTCCTTCGACCGCAAGGGCGTCATCGTCATCGACAACGAGGACGAGGAGCTGGACGAGGATACCGTCATGATGGACGCGCTGGACGCGGGCGCCGCCGACTTTGAAAACGAAGGCGACGAGACCATGACCGTCTACACCACCGAAGATGACCTCGCCGCCGTGGCCGACGCCCTCACCGCCAAGGGCTACAAGCTGCTCTCTGCTCAGGTGGAGATGCTGCCCCAGAACGGCTACATCAAGCTCACCAATGAGGATGATATCAAGAACATGCAGAAGATGCTCGACATGTTCGAGGATAACGACGACGTGCAGAACGTCTGGCACAACTGGGAAGACGCGGAGTAAGCGCGCTTCCCCTTCAGGTAAACAGCTTGAAACCTCCTGCTGCCTTCCGCATCGGGAGGTTTTTTGTAGTGTGAAGGAATGCCGGAAATGCCGGGAGAGACCGGACTGAGCTCCGTTTGCCTCGCGGTGACCGCACAGGACCCAAAAAAAGAAAAGGAGCAAACATATGCGTATGTCTCATCATTTTCTACCAGGACAAGGCCGACAGATCGGAAAAACGATCCTGCCCGTGATCGTGTTCACACTGGCGCTCACTGTGCTGCTCGCTGGCTTTGCCGCAGGCAGGGCGGCGGCGGACGGACAGGACTTGCCCTATACCGACCGGTATATTGATCTGCACCTGCATCTGGACGGCGCGATCACGCTGGATATTGCAAAGCAGCTTGCCGCACTTCAGGGGTTCACGCTGCCCGATGCTCCCGACGAAGAGCTGGAAAAGTATCTGACAGTACCGGACGACTGTGAAAGCCTGAATGATTTTCTGAAATGCTTCGAACTGCCGGGCTATCTGTTACAGACGCCGGAGGGCCTGCGCGAGGCAGTGCACCTTGTCGCGGATAATATCAGGAACCAGGGGGTACTTTACGCGGAGATCCGCTTTGCGCCCCAGTTTCACACAAAAAGCGGCATGACCCAGGAGGAGGCTGTACAAGCTGCGCTTGAGGGACTGAAGGAAACGGAACTGAAAGCAAATCTGATCCTCTGCTGTATGCGCGGCGAGGGAAACGAGGTGCAGAATGAGGAGACGCTTGCCCTGGCAAAGAAATACATGGTTGAAGACGGCGGCGTCGTAGCGGTGGATCTGGCCGGTGCCGAGGCGCTCTATCCCACGGAAAACTATCGCGCGCTGTTTGCTGAGGCAAAAGAGCTGGGCATCCCCTTCACGATTCACGCCGGTGAAGCGTCCGGCCCTGAGAGCGTAAGGCTCGCCATCGAATACGGCGCGAGCAGGATCGGTCACGGCGTGCGTATTTTTGAAGACCCTGAGCTCGTCACTCTGGTGAAGGAGAAGGGAATCGCGCTGGAGATGTGCCCGACGAGCAACCGGCAGACGCACGCGATCGCGGATATGGCTGAGTACCCGTTTATGCAGTATCTGGAGGACGGTGTCAAAGTTACGCTCAATACAGACGACATGGGCATTGAAGGGACCACGCTGGCGAAGGAGTTCCGTTATATGGAAGAGAACTTCGGCCTCAGCCCGGAACAGGAACGGATCGTGCTGGCTAACGCGGTCGACGCTGCTTTTACCACGGATGAGACCAAGGACCGGTTGAGAGAGCAGCTTGGGCTCCCGAAGGGCACGGTCATTGAGCTTTTGGAAGATACCCTGCCGGAGGCGTCCTGAGACACAGCATCCGTGGATGTCGGCGGTTTTTTAGAGATGTTTATAGAAACAAAAAAGAGTTGCTATTTCGTCAGGGCTGAACTATAATGAATCCAAGCGAAACGGATGCATCAAGCTCGTTAGCAAGGACGGTATCAAGAACATGCGGATAAAGCTCGACATGTTCGAGGATAACGACGACGTGCAGAACGTCTGGCACAACTGGGAGGATGCGGAGTAATCCGACTCGTAATTGCCGGCAGTAGATAATGCGGAGGGATAGATATGAAATCTACCGGTATGGTCAGAAAAGTCGATGAACTCGGGCGCATCGTTCTGCCCATTGAGATGCGCAGGACGCTCGGTATCAGCGAGAGGGACCCTGTTGAGATCTGCACAGAGGCGGACAGCATCATTCTGCGCAAGTATCAGGCGGCATGTGTTTTCTGCAATTCCGCGAAAAACGTGCTGAGCTTTGAGGGCAAGAATATCTGTGCCGACTGTCTCAAAGACATCAAGTCCAATTTGTGAATAAGCCTGCTTGTAAGCAGACAGAAAGGAACAGGTAATAAAAAATGGCAGAAAAGAAGATCGGAACGAAGGTTGCAAAGACCCCCGCGGCAGCCCCTGTAAAGCTCAACGACAGCGAGATCGAGAAGGTCAGCGGCGGCTTTGTGGAGCATGAGGGCTATGCCAACGGCCACACCATCGCCTGCCCCTACTGCGGCAATCAGTATGAGGGCAACTTCAGCTGGTGGCTTGAGGACGGCGTGTGCCAGAACGGCTACACCTGCCAGGTCTGCGGCGCCAGCTTCTGGGTCGACCAGGGCGGCTTCTACTATGACGGGGCCGATAACATGATGCCCTTCGGAAGCTTCGACTGATAGATAAGCAAAAAGGCTGCTGCCGGAAACCGGCAGCAGCTGTTTGTTTTAAAGATCACGCCACGGGAACCGTGAAGCGCAGGGACGCGTTGTCGATGACAAAGCTGTAGTTGAAGTTAGAGAACGCTGAGGGCAGCGTTGGATCGAGCTCGTAGTCCTCATCCAGAAAGGCGCGGTAGGGGTCCCAGGCGGTAATGACCAGCTGAAGCTTATGGCCGGGCGCCACCGCGTAAGCCGTGGGCAGCATGTAGAAGGTGTAGTCGTAGAACCTTCCGGCCTCCAAATCGGTGGAGTTATCATAATCACTGGAATCATAGCCGCGGCCTGGGTTGCAAAGATCGGTCCAGCCGAAGGTGACGCATTTGCTGGGTGTACTGCTCTGGACAAATTCCAGGATATCCGATTCCTCCAGGCCGCCGCCGGGCTCAAAGCTGTCCACGGTCCTGACCGGCAGCTTTTTCGATAGCCGGTCCTTGGTCATGTAGGCCTTGAAGGGTGTGCCGTCCTCTTTGTAGTCCACCAGGACCGCCGTCACCATGAGACCGTCCTTGTCGGTCACGGGGGTGGACATATTTACATGCACCTCAGGAACGCCAATGATGGTGGTTCCCGCGGGGATATCGAGCTGGTAGACACCGGCATAGGGCTCCTCAAGCGTGGCGTAATACAGCTCCTGACCCTTGAGGCCCGCAAGCTCCGGGCTCTTGCCGTTGAGAAAGTCTGTGGCATAGGCGGCCAGCCCCTCGGTATTGACAGCGGTGGTCAGTGTCGCGGCGAGGGAGGGCATTTCCCGGGAAGCAAAGCCGCGCCAGGCGTCGTAGCTTGCATAGCTGCCGTCGAGATTCGACTGCACCGAGACGGCGGGCATGTTCTCAATACCGTTGTCCACGCCATAGAGCCAGTGGGACAGCCACTTGTTCATAAGCTCCTGCCAGAGCTCACCGTTGACCATTTTGCCGTCGAGGGTGTTGTGCCCGTCCTGGTGCAGAACGAGCTTTGCGGGCATGCCCGCCTTCGCGAAGGCCTGCATCATGAGATCGGCCTGCTTGGTGGTGACGTTGAAGTCGTTGAGTCCCTGGACAACCAGTGCCGAGCAGTTGATCTTCTCATAATCGCCGGAGTAGTCGGACGAGGCCCAGATGGGGGCATAGTCGCCGTTGGTGGCGTCCTGGTCCTGGGCGATCTGCCACAGCCAGGAGCCGTAGTCCTCATTGGGGACGGTCCAGTCGTTGTCCAGGAAGGTGCCGCCGCAGTTGTAGGCGGAGAGCATGTCGGCGTAGTTTACATCAAAGCGGATGGGTACGCCCTGAGAGTTGGTGTAGTCGTACCAGCTGGCAATGCCTGCGAAGGGGATGATGGTTTTCAGGCCCTTGACGCCGGTGGTGGCGACCTCATAGGGCAGCGTCCCGCCATAGGAGCAGCCCGTCATGGCCACATTGCCGTTGGACCAGTCGGCCTTGATCTCGATGCAGTGGGTCTTGTCGGTGTAGGCGACGCGGTCGCCCGTCAGCCATTCCACCACACATTTGTGGCTGTCGCGCTCCAGGTCCGTGCCGCAAAGCTCATAGCCCTCCGAGCCGTAGGTGCCGATCCCGCAGGCGAGCACCACCGCAAAACCGCGCACGAGATAATAGTCATAATCCGCGAGATTGAAATAGCCGTTGTCTCCACTGTAGGGAACGGTATAGTTCCAGTCCTTCCGGGGCTTGGCGGCAAGGGCGGCCTCCATGGCGGAGCATGTTCCGGCGGCTGTGCGCTTCTCGCCGGGCTGATAGAGGCGCTCGTAGTCAAAGCCGGTATCCACGTACATGGCATAGGCGCCATCGGCGTACTCCTCGCACATCCCGGCACTGTAAGGAGTGGGGTCATAGATCGTCGCGGCCTTGTATCTGCCCTCGGCAGCAAGGCGCGGGACCTGCACTATGACCTTCACAAGATCTGCCAGCCCGTCGTTGTCGGTGTCGTGGTCGGTCTCCACATAGACGCAGTAGCGCAGGATCTCGCTGTCAGCGTTTGAATAGTCGGCGGCGCGGGGATCAGAGTACTGCAAAATGGGCTGCATCATGCCATCCTCCACGACGAGCACGGCGTCCTCCGCAAAAGCGGGTGCGGCAAGCTGCAAAACCATCACCAGCGCAAGAGCCAGAACGAGCAGGGGGGTCCGAAGCTGTTTCATGTGCATTTGTGAAGCCTCCAAATGTAAGAGAATAAACATATAAGAAAAGAGCAGGCAGCGACATGGCGCCGCTGCTTGCTCTGTCTGCGTTCCATACAACGTCAGGACTGCTTGCTGCCGGAGCGTTTTCGATTGCTGTGGCCGCGGCTGCGGCGGCGTGACTGGGAGGCCTTTGTCTTGTAGAAGCTGACCATGTCCTCGTCCGCCTCGTAGACCAGGCGGTTTGCAAGCCAGGAGCTGTCCTCCTTGCTCTTGCGGAACTTGGCGCGCACGAGAAAGCTGCCGTGCTCGGCGCAGGAGTAGATGTTCATATAGCGCTGATCGCCCTGATTGATCCACTTGAGCGCATTCGTCTCCTGACCGCAGACCGGACAGAGGAGGGCGGACAGCCGTTCGTCGGCGAAGGCCTCGGCCTTGGTTTTGAAGCCGTCGAACACGTCGTGGCTGATGGTGTCAGGCCCGTCGTTTTCCATGGGGGGCTTGTAGTTCGGCATGCGCATGGCGAGGATGTGGGCAGCCTCGTCATACATGCGAAGACCCTCCGCCATGTCGAGGCGGGAGGCGACGACAGCGGTGTTGTATGCGTCGCCCAGGGCGTCGTGGGCGACTCTGGTCTGTTCGATCTCAAAATGCTCCATGGCGCTGGCGAGGGACTTCTGGTTCTTGTCGCCGCCCGTCTGCAGATTGTAGATGAGCTGGAGGTTGATCCAGCCCGCGATCCAGTCCCAGTCCAGATCGTGGATGATGATGTTCTGCTCCATGATGCGCTGATCGTCGCAGCCCCAGGTGATGAAGGTCACGTCGTCCCCGCACCAGGCGCGAAACTGCTCCATCGCGTCGGGGAAGGAGTGGCCGTGGCTCAGGCGCTCTTTGTCAAAGCCGGTGATCTTCTTGACCTTGTAGTGCATACGGCGAAAGTACACGGGCTTTACGTCAATGGTAAACTCCTCGCCGGGCTTCATGTCCTCGGTGAGCTTGACCGCGCCGATCTCAATGATTTCGCCGCCGAGATGGATCGGCAGCTTATTAAATACGGAGGATTTGGAACTCATCGCCTGATTCCATTCCAGATCCACCACCACGTAATTCATAGCAATTATCCTTTGACTGTAATAGTTTTTAAACAAGCTCGATTATTATAACATATCTTTTCTCTGTATGCACTACTTTTTTAAAACAAATTCTTTTGCCATGCCGGGACGACTATGCTATACTGTATAAGTTGAGAGGAGATGAGCGGATCTTGAAGACGATGACACTCAAAAAAGCGGCGGAGTGCTGCGGCGGGACACTGAAAAACTGCAAGGATGCAAGCCTTGGCATCAGCCGCGCCGTGATCGACAGCCGCGCCGTTGAGCCGGGCGACCTGTTCGTGGCCTACCGCGGCGAGAAGACGGACGGACACCGCTTTATTCAGAGCGCACTGGAAAAGGGCGCGGTCTGTGCCCTGGCGGAGTATGTACCCGAAGGGGTGGAGGGGCCTGTCCTGCTGACGGACAATGTGCAGAAGGCCCTGGAGGCGATCTGCACCGCCTACCGCGAGAGCCTGCACATCCCCGTCATAGGCGTCACCGGCAGCGTGGGCAAGACCACCGCCAAGGAGATGATCGCCGCGGTACTGTCCCAGCGCTATAATACCCTCAGGACCGAGGGCAACCACAACAATCAGATCGGCGTGCCCATGACCGTCTCCCGCATCGAGACCGAGCACGAGGCCGCCGTGGTGGAAATGGGCATCTCCGGCTTCGGGGAGATGACCGGGCTTGCCGCCGTGGCAAGGCCCACGGTGGCGGTGTTCACGGTGATCGGCCGGGCGCACCTGGAATTTCTCCACGATCTCGACGGCGTCTTTCGCGCCAAGACCGAAATGCTTGCTTTTCTGCCGCCGGACGGGACGGTCGTTGCCAACGGGGACGACGCCCGGCTCAGCAAAATCACCTGTCCCCAGCGCGTGCTGCTCTACGGCACCGGCGACAACTGCGACGTGCGCGCCGATGAGATCGAGCTTCTGCCCGAGGGCCGCACCCGCTGCCGTATCCGGTATGCAGATCGCGTGATCCATGCCGATGTCCCGGCCTTCGGAAGGCAGATGGTCTACGCAGCCCTGGAGGGCGCGGCGGTCGGCATCGTGCTGGGCCTCAGCGATCGGGAGATCGAGGCAGGCATCGCCTCCTACCGGACCGTGGGCCGCCGCAACGCCGTCATCGACACCGGTTTTGTCACGCTGGTAGACGACTGCTACAACGCAAACCCCGAGTCCATGCGCTGTGCGGTGGACTCCCTCGCCGCCTGCACCGGTCGGCGCGTCTGCCTGCTTGCCGACATGCTGGAGCTGGGGGAGGACTCCCCGAAGCTGCACCTGGAGCTCGGCCGATACGCCGCCGAAAAGGGCATTGACCTCGTGGCCGCCTGCGGGGAGCTGGGTCAGAACATCGCCGAGGGCGCAGGGGAGAGGGGACGGTGGTTTGCCTCCCGCGACGCCATGATCGAGGCTCTGCCGGGACTGCTCAAAAAGGGCGATCGCGTGCTCGTCAAGGCGTCCCTCGGCATGCACATGGAGCATGTAGCCGAGGCCGTCAAGGCGCTGAACGCTGTATGAGGGACGACGTTATGGACAGTCGGCCGATCGTGCTGCTGGATCTGGACAACACGATCTTGGACTTCAACCATGCCGAGCGCGTCGCCCTCGGCCGCGCCTTCGCGGAGCTCGGCCTTGAGATGGACGACGACATTGCCGCCCGTTATCACCAAATCAACATACGACATTGGGAGATGCTGGAGGACGGCATCCTCACCCGAGCGCAGGTGCTGGTGCAGCGCTACGAAACACTGTACCGCGAGCTCGGTGTGGAGGGTGACGCCGAGCGGACCCAGGCCCTGTATGAGAGCTTTCTTGCCGAGGGGCACTGGTTCGTGCCCGGGGCTGAGGACCTGCTGGAGGCGCTGCACGGAGAATACCGTCTCTTCATCGCCTCCAACGGCGTCCAGAGAGTCCAGGACGGACGCATTGCCAGCGCGGGTATTGCGCCGTATTTCGAAAAGATCTTCATTTCCGAGCACATGGAGGCCAACAAGCCGGACGCGCGCTTCTTTGACCAGTGCTTTCGGGAGATCCCGAATTTTGCACGGGAAAGGGCCATCATCCTCGGCGACAGCCTCAGCTCCGACATCCGGGGCGGGATCAATGCTGGGATCATGACCTGCTGGTTCAATCCGACGGGGAAGGAGAACCGGAGCAACATTCAACCGGACTATGAAATCGGCAAGCTAAACGAATTTCAAAGCCTGTTGGAACAAATATTTGCATAAAACATACAAAAACCGACAGCCCTTTTCGTTGATTTGTTCCCTTGTTTTTCACCGGTCAGATGCTATAATTCTATCCATCAGATAGATAACAGCGTTCGTGTCTGCGGAGCGTTGAGCTGCTCGACGCTCCGTTTTGCATTTGGAGGCCAAGATGGGACAGAGCTTTCATTTCTTCCGGGAATTGAATCTTTGGTCGATGATGCTGCGTATCGTGCTGGCGATGATGATGGGCGGCGTGATCGGGCTGGAGCGCGAACGCAAGGGCCGGGCCGCAGGCTTTCGCACCTATATGCTGGTGGCGCTCGGCGCTGCGGTGACGGTGATTTTGAGCCAGTATCTCGATCAGATGCTCAACTCCTTCATGAAGGATGCCTACGACGTAGTCAAGCGCCGGACGGACGTGGTGCGCCTCGGCACGCGCGTTATCAGCGGCGTGGGCTTTCTCGCCGCCGGAACCATCATCGTCACCGGCAAGCAGGAGGTCACGGGCCTGACTACGGCGGCGGGACTTTGGGCCTCGGCCTGCATGGGGCTTGCGGTGGGCGCGGGCTTTATCGAGTGCGTACTGGTGAGCTTTCTGCTCATCGTGCTGAGCATCAGCGTCCTGCCTGCCATCGAGACCCTGATCCTCAACCGCTCCCGCAACATGATGCTGTATGTAGAGACGGAGAACATCCTGCAGCTGTCCGCGATCATCAACTACATCAAACGCGAGGATATCCGCATCTTCTCTCTGGAGATCAACCGCGACAAGCCCAACTCCTTTGAGGGCGTGTCGGCGGTGCTGGATATGCGCCTGCCCATCCACCTCTACCACGCCGAGCTTGTGGCGGCCTTGTCCACCCTGAACGGTGTGGTGAGCATCGACGAGGTCTGAGGAGGTGTGACGATGCTGCATTGCTTTGATTTTATCCGGGAAATGAACATGCTGGCGATCACCGCGCGGCTGGTGCTGGCGGTGCTGTGCGGCGGGGTCATCGGCCTTGAGCGTGAGGTGCGCCGCCGCTCCGCCGGCTTTCGCACGCACATCCTCATCTGCATGGGCTCGGCCATCACGATCCTCACAAACCTCTATCTCTACCAGGTCATGCACCTGTACACGGACATCTCCCGTATGGGGGCCCAGGTCATCGCGGGCGTGAGCTTTGTCGGCGCGGGCACGATTATTGTCACTCGCAGCAACCGCGTAAAGGGCCTGACCACGGCGGCGGGGCTCTGGACGGCGTCGATCATCGGACTTGCCTGCGGCGCGGGCTACGCCGAGTGCGCGATCTTCTCAACGCTGATGGTGATGCTGGCGGAGCTGGTGCTTATCCGCATTGAGTACCGCTTTGTCAAACGCAGCAGAGAAATCAATCTCTATGTGGAGTACAGCCTGCCCTCCACCGTGCAGCGCCTCGTGCGCGTGCTGCGCACGGAAAACATCCCCATGAACGACATGGAGGTCAACCGCATGTCGGAGGCAAACGGAAGCTACCGCTACAGCGCGATCCTGACCATCCTGCTCACCCGACAGGACTTAGAGCAGAAAATCATCCAGAAGTTTGAACAGACCGACGGCGTGCTCGCGGTGGAAAAACTTTAATCAAAAAGTGGAAAGTGAAAAGTGGAGAGTGAAGCACACTTAGAATATAGACGCAAACAAAAAGCCCTCGGCAGTCTTCGCCGAAGGCTTTCAATCATTTCCTTTCTACCAGCAGCACATTGCTCGTGATCGTAGTGCTGGAGTGCGCTGCGTATTCCTCAAACTCCCGACGGTTCAGATAGTAGCAGCGGCCCCAGGAAGAGATGCGCAGCCACTCGCCGTCAAGACCCGTCACCGTGAAGTAGTGGGCCTTCGCCTGGGAAGCCGGGACATATCCGCCCGCCGGAGTCTGCGCGTAAAAGCGCACGCGTTTGTTGCGCCAGATGAGCGGAAAATTCGGCCCTACCGACATGATGACCGGGATGTCCTCGCGAAGCATCTCTTCGATCCGCTCCCAGAGCCCGCCCGGCGCCATGCACCAGCGGGCGGTGTATGGCATGCCGTGACGGCGGAAAAAGAGCTGCATGCCTGCCATGAGCATGACGCCGTTGATGCCCGCGTAGGGGATCATGGGAAACTCCCGGCGGTTCAGGTCTCGCAGCAGGGTGTCGTAAACCGAAAGGGGGACCGGCTCGTCGGTGAGCAGGCCCGCAAAGTAGTCCACCGCCCCGTGACTGTGCCAGCGTGTGAGATACAGCAGCAGATCCGCCGCCGCGACGACCCCGCAGCCGCAGCGGCGGAGCATGGCGTCGCGGGAGAGCTGCTGCCCGCCGCCGTAGCTTTTGCCATGCGGCAGGGCAATACTGATATAAGGATGCTGTAAAGAGAGCATGTCGATCACCGCTAAAGATTATACCCGAACCGGCCCGGCACTTCAACCGAAAGAAGCGCAGCCTTTGTCATCCTCCTAAAGGGCAAAGAGATTCTAAGCGGCAAGCCGCTAAGAATCTCTAATGTTCGCGCAAGCGAAGGATCTTTCCATATTACAGGCGGGAATATGAGATTCTTCGCTTCGCTCAGAATGACAGGACAGGAAGGCTAATAATGAATAAAAAAGGGTGCCAATGCGGCACCCTTTAAGAATTGTATGATTACTTTGCCAGGACCTTCTTGAGCTTGGCGTAGCGGGGCAGGGAATCGACGCGCGGAAGTTCGGGCTCGCCCTGGATGAGGGGCAGCACGTAGTCGATGAACTCCTGCTTGAGGCCGTTGCCGTTCTCGTTGATCCATTCCAGCGGGACCTTCTTCTCGTAGTTTGCAACGGAGGACAGAGGCAGCAGCACGTACTTGCAGTGGTACTTGCCATCGATCATCTCGCGCTCGAAGGCGACCATCTTGCCGGAAACACCGTTGACCGCATTCCTGACGGCTTCCATACCGGCGGTGCAGGCTTCCTCAATGTCGGTGGCGGAGGCAAGGTGCGCGCCGCAGCGCTGCAGCAGGCTCAGCTCGATGCCGCGGACCTTGGCGCCGGTGTGGGCCTTGATGATCTCGGCAAGCATAGTGGCAAGGCCGCCGAGCTGGGCATGGCCGAAGCCGTCGGTCGCGGAGGTCTTGGCTTCGGACACGAAGCTGCCGTCGGCATAGTGGATGCCCTCGGACACGGCGATGAAGCACTTGCCGCTTTCTTTGTAGATGCGCACCACGTCGGCCAGGAACTTGTCCATGTCGAAGTCGAGCTCGGGCAGGTACACGAGGTCGGGGCCGGAGCCGTAGGCGGTGGCGAGGGCGGCGCTGGCGGCGAGCCAGCCTGCGTGACGGCCCATGATCTCCACGACGGTGATCATGCCGCTGTCATAGACGCGGGCGTCCTTGTTGATCTCCATGCAGGAGGTGGCGATGTACTTTGCGGCGCTGGCAAAGCCGGGGCAGTGGTCGGTACCGAAGAGGTCGTTGTCGATGGTCTTGGGAACGCCCATCACGTGGCAGGCGTAGCCGACGGACTCCATATAGCGGCTGATCTTGTTGCAGGTGTCCATGGAATCGTTGCCGCCGTTATAGAAGAAGTAGCGGACATTGTACTTCTTGAAGATCTCGAGGATGCGCTTATAGTCGGTGTCGTCGACCTCGGGGTCGGCGATTTTGTAGCGGCAGGAGCCGAGCTCGGAAGAGGGAGTGTGCAGCAGGAGCTTGAGCTCTTCGGGGTCCTCCTCGTCCATGACGAAGAGCTTGTCGTCCAGAACGCCCTTGATGCCGTGGTTGGCACCGTAGACCTTGGTGATCTCCTCTGCGTCGAGCGCGGCGCGGATGACGCCGTAGGCGCTGGCGTTGATGACCGCGGTGGGACCGCCGGACTGACCGAAGATGCAGGAGCCGATTAACTTCTCTGACATTTTTATTCCTCCAGTTACTTAAAAAATATTTTGTTTTTGTAGAAAGTCCATATTGATTATGCGCTGGATTGAGGATATAATATTAACGAAAATTTGTAAATGTGCTTTTTGTACAAATTTTTAGAAAAACAAAGGAGATTTTGTATTATGCCTCTCGTAACAACCAAGGAAATGTTTGCGAAAGCCTACAACGGCGGTTATGCCGTCGGCGCCTTCAACGTCAACAACATGGAAATCGTCCAGGGCATCACCGAAGCTGCCGGCGAGCTCAAGAGTCCCGTCATCCTCCAGGTGTCCAAGGGCGCCCGTGCCTACGCGAACCACACCTACCTCGTGAAGCTGGTCGAGGCTGCCGTCATCGAGAATCCCGAGATCCCCATCGCCCTGCATCTGGACCACGGCGACACCTTCGAGCTGTGCAAGTCCTGCATCGACGGCGGCTTCACCTCCGTCATGATCGACGCCTCCTCCAAGCCCTTTGACGAGAACATCGCCCTGACCCGCCAGGTCGTCGAGTACGCTCACGATCACGGTGTCGTGGTCGAGGCCGAGCTCGGCACCCTCGCCGGCGTTGAGGATGAGGTCTCCGTCGAGCACGGCCACGAGAGCTACACCCGCCCCGAAGAGGTTGAGGAGTTCGTCTCCCGCACCGGCTGCGACTCCCTGGCTATCGCCATCGGCACCTCCCACGGCGCATACAAGTTCAAGGCTTCCCAGTGCACCCGCAATGCCGACGGCGTCCTGGTCCCGCCTCCCCTCCGCTTCGACGTGCTGCATGAGTGCATCAAGCGCCTGCCCGGCTTCCCCATCGTTCTGCACGGCTCCTCCTCCGTTCCCCAGGAGTTTGTCAAGATGGTCAACCAGTACGGCGGCAACATGCCCGACGCCATCGGCATCCCCGAGGATCAGCTGCGCGAGGCCGCAAAACTGGCAGTCTGCAAGATCAACATCGACTCCGATATCCGTCTGGCCATGACCGGCAACATCCGCAAGTACTTTGCCGAGCATCCCGATCACTTCGATCCCCGCCAGTACCTCAAGCCCGCGCGTCAGGCAGTGAAGGATATGGTCGCCCACAAGATCGTCCACGTTCTGGGCTCCGACGGCAAGGCCTGATCATCTGAGATCATCAGGGAGGTGGCAGAATGCCCCAGAAACATGTAAAACAGACGCCGCCAAAGATAGATACGGCAAAGCTTTCCGCCACACTGAACAATTCTCTGGTTATCAGACTCGTCATCGCCTGCGTGATCTTCGCCCTGTCACTGATCATCGACATGCCGGACTTCGCTCATATCCTGCTTCTGGTGCTGGCCTCGGTGCTCGCCGGATATGACATCCTCATGAATGCAGTCGAGGCGGTCGAGAGCGGCGACTATACGGCAACGCCCCTGATCGTGGGCATAACGGCGGTGCTGGCCTTCTTCGTCGGTTTCGGCGTTGAAGGCGCTGCACTCGTCCTGCTGTATCAGATCGGCATGCTGCTGCTCAAATACGCGCGGGAACATACCCGGAAGGCAGCGCTGGATCTTGTCCAGGATCAGGACGCAGGGGTTATCGCACATATGCGTGAGCTCATCAACGACGACGAGAAGACTGCCATGTCCATTCAGCAGGTGATGAGCAGCAGCGCAGGGCTGATCCTGAAAATCGCGATGCTGCTGGCCGTGATCTACGCGATTGCCATGCCTGTCGTCACCAGCATGAGCTTTTCAATCTCCATCCACCGCGCACTTGTCATGATGCTTGCGGCGACGCCCGCTTCCGTCGTGGTGTCCTTCCCGCTGGCCGCGGCCGTTGGCTTGTGCCAGAGCGCAAGGCACGGCATCGTGTTCGGCAGCGCCGCCCCTCTTGAGGCCATGGCCGATGTGTCCGCCGCGGTGTTTGATAAAAACGGCATCTTCGCCGAGGAATGCCCCCGCATCATCGCCATGCACTCCGACGTGCTGGATTACGACACCTTCCTCAACTTCGTGGCCCACGCCGTGTACTACTCCGAGCAGCCCGTCGCCAAAGCCATTTCCGCCGTCTATGACCACGACTACAAGCTGGACGTGATTAAGGACTTTCGTGAGATTCCGGGCTACGGGATGGAGCTTTCCATCGACGGCATCGACGTCACCTTTGCCACAAGACCGCTGCTGGAAGAGCGCGGCATCCAGGTCGACGATCCCCCCACGGAGACCGGCACCGCCTATTACATGGTCGTGGCCGGAAGGACGATGGGCAAGGTGGTCATCTCCTCCGATGTGAACCAGGATCTTGAGGGACTGGTGCCTGATCTGAAAAAGGTCCAAGTGTCCCGCTGCGTCCTGCTCAGCGACGACAGTAAGGAGGCCGGCCAGGAGCTTGCCGAAATGCTGAACTTCTCGGAGATGTACGCCCAGTGCGACACGGAGAAGAAGCTGCGCATCATCAGCGACATTGCCCGCAAGACCAAAGGCGCGGTGCTCTTTGTCTACGCAAACGGCATCGAGGCGCACAGCGACGCGGCCATCGACATCCGCGTCAACAGCCGCGCCAAGTATGCCGACGCGATCTCCCACCCCGACGCGGTCGGCAATCTGCCGATGGCCAAGGGCATCTCCGCACGCATGCGGGAGATCTGTGTGGAAAACGCGCTGTTCGTCTTCATCATCAAGGCGTTCCTGATTTTCCTCAGCATCATTGGGTACTGCAATCTCTGGCTTGCGGTGGTTATCGACTTTGCCGCCGCCATCGCGTCGGTGCTCAATACCATCCGCATCACGAGCGAGTCCCTGCGCAGCAGCCTGCGCTACAAGATGGGCAAATAAAATTCGAGATGGCCGCCGAAAGGCGGCCATCTTTTTTCTTTTGTTATGTTTCATTTACCGCTGCGGTACTGTCCGACAAGCGCCGCTTTGCGATAACGGCAAAAATCAGGACCGACCCGAAGTGCAGAATGATTTCGGTCGCAAGTGCGATGACGAAGGCGGGAGAGCCGGGCTTGCCCGCGTTGTCGCCCATGATCGTGTAAGGAATCATCACCGGCAGCAGACCGAGCACCGAGCCCAAAAGAAAACGCCCGAAGCGGTAGTTCGCGGCCCCCATGTACACGCTGCCGACCTGAATAGGAAGTCCCACCGTGCGCAGCAGGATCGCCACCGCGAGGCTGCCGCCCTTCTGATCGTCCGCAAAGACGCGCAGCCTGGGGTATTTGCGGCACAGCGTCTCAATAACGGGCGGGCCCCAGGCCTTGCCGAGAAAATAAGTCGGCGTCACGGTGATCATGATGCCCACGGTATTGAGAAGCAGCGCCGCCGGCAGGGGGAACATGATTCCGGAGGCGGCGTAGAGGACGCCGGAGTGCATGAGAAAATCCACGCTCTTGAGCGCGAACAGCCCCAGCATCACAAGACAGGACAGCAAGGGATTATCCGGCTTGTAGTTTGCAAGCTCCTTTGCCGTAAAGCCGCCGTGGTGCCGGGAGAAAAGAAGGATCACCGTTCCCCACGCGCACAGCAGAAACAGCCCCCACAGGAGCTTTTGCTTTTTTCCGAACTGATAAGGTTTCATACAGCCTCCGTTGCGCGCCCAAATGATATTGGGCGATACAAAAACACTATACTACAAAAGTTCCAATATTGAAAGCGTTTTATGCAAAAAAAGATGACCTGCACCAAACGGTACAGATCATCTTTTTTACGCTTTGCTTATTTCCAGCCGAAGGTGGCAAGGCCGTAGATGTACAGGGCTCCGACGCAGATGGGGACAAAATACTTGAAGATGGGCTGCATCCAGGGCTGGACCTTGAGGCCCTTGCCCTCGTTCGCTTCGGCGATGAACTTGTCCCAGCCCCAGCCGATCTTGTAGCAGCAGAAGATCGAGAAGATCAAGGCGCCGAGCGGCAGGAGGTTGGTGCTCACGATGAAGTCCCAGAAGTCAAGCCATGCAGTTCCCTCCGCGAAGGGCTGGAAGTGCAGCACGCTGTAGCCCAGAGCCGTGGTCAGGGCCAGCAGGAAGATGCCGATGCCGCACACCAGGCAGCCCTTGGGACGGCTCCAGCCGGTCAGCTCGCGTACGCAGGCGAGGATGTTTTCAAACACCGCAAGCTCCGTGGAGAAGGCCGCGAAGACCATAAACAGGAAGAACAGCGCGCCCCAGAGGCGGCCGCCCGCCATGTTCAGGAACACGGTGGCCATCGTATCGAACAGGAGCGCAGGGCCCGCGCCCGGGGTGATGTCGTAGGTGAAGCAGGCCGGGAAGATGATGAAGCCCGCCATGATCGCAACGAAGGTATCGAGAATGATGACGTTCACGGATTCGCCCAGCAGGGTGTGATCCTTGCCGATATAGCTGCCGAAGATCGCCATGGAGCCGATGCCGATAGAGAGCGTGAAGAACGCCTGGTTCATCGCGCCGACGATGACCTGGCCGTTGATCTTCGAGAAGTCCGGCACCAGGTAGAAGGCCAGGCCCTCCTTCGCGCCGGGGAGAATGGCACTGTGAAACGCCAGCACCAGCATCAGGCAGAAGAGCGCCACCATCATGTACTTGGTCACGCGTTCCAGACCTCCCTGGAGGTCAAAGCTCAAAACCGCAAAGCCGATTGTTACCGCGATCGCGAGGTAGACGACGTTCACGGTGGGATTCGTGATCATGTTGACAAAGCCCAGGTTGTCAGTCGAACCGATGAGGAACTTCACAAAGTAGTACATCATCCAGCCGGTGACGACGGTGTAGAAGGCCATCAGGGCGATGTTGCCGATCAGGGCGAGATAGCCGTGGATATGCCATTTCTGACCGGGCTTTTCGAGCTTCTGGTACATCCTCACCGGGCTTGCCTGGGACGCGCGGCCCATGGCAAATTCCATCGTCATGGAGGGCAATCCCAGCAGGAGCAGGCACAGCACGTACACCAGCACGAAGCCGCCGCCGCCGTACTGTCCCGTCATCCACGGGAACTTCCACACGTTGCCGCAGCCGATGGCGCAGCCCGCGCTGAGCATGATAAAGCCCAAACGGCTGCCGAGTCTTTCTCTCTGATTGTTCATACTTTCCTCCCGTTGATTTCGGCTAAGGAACAACTCTCCCGGACCGAAATAATTTATCTTGATTTTAATGGCAGAAGGACCCACTTGCAAGGCTGTATTTCTTATGCTAAAATAAGTAAAAACTTATAACAATAGGAGAATACCATGAACCAGACCCAGCTGAGGCTGTTCGTCGCGGCTGCTGAGAGCAGGAGCTTCACCAAAACGGCCGAGCAGTTTTTCATCACCCAGGCGGCCGTCACCCAGCATATCCAGGCTTTGGAAACCACCCTCGGCTGCGAGCTCTTTGACCGCCGCCGCCGTCCCATGCAGCTTACGCCGTCAGGCAAAAGCTTTTATGAGGACGCAAAGCAGATCCTGCGCCAGATGAGCGCTGCCGCCAGCCGGACGAAGGAGGCCGCGGCAGGGGAGAGCGGCAGCCTGCACATCGGCTTTCTCAAGGGCTACGAGCGCAGCGATTTTTCCCTCACGGCGCGCAGCTTCCGCCGGGCCAATCCCAACACCTTCCTGACCTTCGAGCGCAAAAGCTCCGACCAATTGGCCGCAGGGCTCATGCAGGGGCGCTTTGATCTTATATACACCTGGGACAGCACGAACCTCCGACAGAGCCCGGAAGTGGAATGGCGCCAGGCAGACAGGATACGCCTGGTGGCGGCCCTGTACAGCGCCCATCCGCTGGCCGGGCGTACAAAGCTCACGAGGGCCGAGCTTCGCGGGGAGAAGCTCTTGTACATGTCCCCGTCCGAGGATTTCGATTCCTACGGCGACGAGGCCTTCATCCGCCTCTACCGGGAGGCGGGCTACAGGCCGGACATCCTCTACCGTAGCGCGGACCTGGAGGTTATCCTCACCATGGTGGCGGCGGAGGAGGGGATTTCCATCCTTCCCGACTACTTCACCAACAAGCTCGTCGGCGCGGATAATCTGGTCTTCATCCCTCTGCGCGGCGTCAAGGAGCACGAGGAGATCGACGTTTTCTGGCGCCGGGACAACACAAATCCCCTGCGCGTGGAGTGGACGGCAGCACTGGATAACACGGAGAACTGAGGCTTCACGCGCAGCCGTTTTCCGCGGATTGTGATAATACTGTTGCTTTTTGGTTTCAGATATGGTAAATTACGAACAATATAGTGAAAAATGTGGCGGTTTGTGCCGTAAAGCGCCATGCTGCGGTGCGCACGCGGAGAGGATCGTTACAGAACAGAGACGGAGGGAGCCGTAAGGTGCTGCAAAAAAACAGGCGTTTTAAGGTATTCCTCAATATGCTTCTGGAGGCAGCCATCATCTTTGCCTCCTATCATGCTGCTGTCTATATCCGTTTTTTCGCGCTCAAGGGTGTGTGGAACCCCATCATCGAGGACGCGTCGACGGAGCTTCTGATCCTGCTGTACAGCCTTTGCACCGTCACGCTTTTTTACCTGTTCCATCTGTATATCCCGGTGCACCGGCTGAGACTGTTTAAGGAGCTGTCAAAGCTCATTCTCCTCAGTCTTGTCTCCGTGCTGATCCTGGGAAGCGTCCTGTATGTGATGCGTTTTGAGGAGTTTTCGCGCCTGACGCTGTTGATATTCCTTATGCTTTTCTCCTGCATCCTTTGTGTCAAGCGCGTCTTCTGGCATCGTATCGCGGCCCTGCGCTACGCACAGGGGATTGGCATGGAGCGTGTGATCCTCATCGGCAGCGGCAGGCTTGCGGAGGAATATTACCAGGACCTGACGGAATACCCGCAGTTTGGCCGCCGGGTCATCGGCTATATCGGCGCAGACCCTCATGCGGGGCTTGGTGAATACCTGGGCGGGCTTGAGCGGATCGAGGAGATCCTGGAGAAGGTGCCCTGCGAGGAGGCGGTGGTGGCCCTGGAACCTGAGGAGACCGCACATATTCAGGCAGTGCTCAATGCCGCGGGAAAAGAGGGGCTTCGGGTCTCGATGATTCCGTTTTACCGCGCCTATTTCCCGAGCCACCCGACCATCGAAACCATGGGGCGCTCGGTGCTGATCGACCTGCGGGCGACTCCGCTTGACAACAATGCCCTCGCCGCGCTCAAGCGCGTGTTCGACATCGTATGCTCGGCGCTGCTGCTGATCGTGCTCAGTCCGCTGCTGCTGATTGTTGCCCTGATTGTCAAGCTTGAAAGTCCCGGCCCGGTGTTGTTCAGCCAGCGGCGGGTGGGTCTGAATAAAAGAGAATTCAACATGTACAAGTTTCGAAGCATGCGCGTCAACAGCGAATCCGACACGGCCTGGAGCCGCAGCGCGGACCCGCGCCGGACCCGCTTCGGCAGCTTTATCCGCAAATACAGCATTGATGAGCTGCCGCAGCTCATTAACGTTTTCACGGGTGACATGAGCCTGGTCGGCCCGAGACCGGAGCTGCCCTACTATGTCTATCGCTTCAAGGAGTCCGTTCCGCTGTACCTCGTGCGCCAGCAGGTGCGCCCGGGAATGACAGGCTGGGCGCAGATCCACGGTCTGCGCGGGGACACATCCATTGAAGCGCGTGTCAAATACGACATCTGGTACATCGAAAACTGGAGCCCCGCGCTGGATCTGCGCATCCTGTGGAAGACGGCGCTCGGCGGCTTCATCAATACGGAAGAGCTGCGCACGGAGGTGAAGGTTTCGTAAAAATGGAAGCTGACACGGTTGCCGCTCTACTTCGGCAGCGACGTGCAGAGGATCTGTGACCGCTATCAGCTGTTTCTTGACGGGAAGCTTGCATTATAACACAAATGGGTCAGCCGCGGCTGACCCATTTACTGTATGGAATTATACCCGCTCGCCGCCGATATACACGGCCTGCGCGTTCAGCGATGCGTCGCAGATCACAAAGTCGGCGAGCTTACCCGCTTCGATGGAGCCGATCTCATCGGCACGTCCGATCTCCCACGCCGGGCGGATGGTGGCGGCGGTGATCGCCTCCTCGCGGGGGATACCGAAAGCAATCGCGTTGAGCATGTCCCGATACAGATCCGAGGCCGCGCCCGCGATCGTGCCGTCGGCAAGTCTGGCCACGCCGCCGGAGAGGAAGACCTGCTGCCCGCCCAGCTCGTACTCGCCGTCCGGCATGCCGCAGCAGCGCAGGGAGTCGGAGATCAGGCAGATGCGCCCGGGGAAGAGCTTGAAGGCCATGCGCACGGAGCTCGGGTGCACATGCAGCCCGTCGCAGATGAGCTCGGCGACCACGTGATCACACTCCGAGGCCGCGCCGATGACACCGGGCTTGCGGTGGTGGATGGAGGGCATGGCGTTAAACAGGTGCGTCAGATGCGTCGCGCCCGCCTCGTAAACGGCCTTTGCCTGTTCGTAATCGGCATCCGTGTGGGCGACCGAGACGGTGCACAGCTCCCTGGCGATCTTCGTAAATTCGACCGCGCCCGCAAGCTCGGGGGCCACGTCGATCACGCGCACCAGGCCGCCGCAGCCGTCATAGAGCCGCCGGAAGCCCTCGGGATCGGGGAGCTTGAGATAGGCGCCGTTCTGAGCGCCTTTTTTCTTTTCGGAGAAATAGGGACCTTCCATGTGGATGCCCATGACCCGGGCACAGCCAGCGGGACGGTTTTCACGGACCGCGACCGCCGTCTCGAACGCGGCGGCGAGAGTCTCGTAGGGGAGCGTCATGGAGGTGGGGGCAAAGCTCGTCACGCCGCACTTGGCAAGGTGAGCCGCCATGCGCTTTAAGCCCTCGGCATCCCCGTCAGAGAAGTCCGCGTTTGCAGCTCCGTGGGTGTGGATATCCACAAGGCCGGGGATCACGTACGCGCCGCCGAGATCGGTGCCGCCGCTGTGCTCACCGACGAACACCTCGGCAAAGCGCCCGTCCTCCACCAGAAAGCCGCCGCGGACAAAGCCCGCGGGAGTAAACACATTCGCGTTCGTATACAGCATATCATACCTCCGAATTGTTCAAAAGGATTTGAATCATCGCGCCTACAGTGTATCAGCAGGGGAGAAATTTTTCAACAGGAATCTCCGGGGATTTCACGGGGCTTGACTTCTTTTATAAAATATAGTACATTTCCCTCGTTTGAATATGCAAAAGAAAGGGTATCGCAAATGAACAGAACGCTTTCGATAAAGATGATCAGCCTGCTGCTCGCGGCGGTCACAGCGCTGGGCCTCACCGCCTGCGGCAGAAGGAGCGCGGCAGCCTCGCCCCAGGCGGCCCAGGCCCCGGTGCAGGCAGCGGCGCCCGAGTCCGCCTATGTCCCCACCCCGGAGCCGACGCCGGAGCCCACTCCCGAGCCGACACCGGAACCCACCCCCGAGCCCATCGTGGGCGAGGTCTTGACCGATGACGACGGCGACGGCATCATCAACTACAAGTTCCACTACAAGGGTGCGACGGTCTATGCCATCATCGTGCTCGACCCGAGCCGCGTCTATGTCGGCACGGCGCTGCCCGAGCCAACCGAGTGGAGCGGTTACGGCCTCACGCTCGACGCCATGGCTGAGCAGTACGGGGCCATCGCGGGCATCAACGCCGGCGGCTTCCTGGACGACGGCGGCGGTGGAAACGGCTGGCCCCCCAGCGGCATCACCTTCGGCCGGGGCGTCACCTTCAGCTCCGAGCAGAACGGTCCCATCGGCGGTTTTGACGGAAACGACCACATGTGGGTCGGCTATCTGACCTATGACGAATGCGAGAACGTCGGTATCCGGGACGCCGTGAGCTTCGGCCCGGCCATTGTACTCGACGGCGTAAAGGCAGATCCCTCTGCGCTGGAGACCGGCATCGGCGCCAGGACCATGATCGGCCAGCGCGCCGACGGCGCCGTCGTGATGGTCGCCATCGACGGCCGCCAAGGCTACAGCATCGGTGTGACCTTCCCCGACTGCGTCGACATCATGGCTGACAAGTTCGGCTGCGTCAATGCCACCAACATGGACGGCGGCAACTCTACCTGCATGTACTTTTACGGCCAGGCGGTCAACCGCTCGGCAAACCAGGCGGGCGGTACCCGCAACCTGCCGGATGCGTGGCTCGTGAATCCGCTGCCCGCGGACTATGTCAAGCCCGAGAGCGTGCCGACGCAGATCGTCCTGCCGGAAAACCCGCTGGGAGAGGTCAAGCAGTACGCCTATGCCTGTGAGGGCGAGGAGGCCGAGCGCCTGTTTCGCTTTGCAACTGCCTTTGCTGAGCCCTACTACGGCTACTTCGGCACCTCGAACGCGGACTACTACTATCCGACGCTCCTGCCCTACGTGTACCCGGAAGGGGAGCTGCGCTATCGTATCGAGCTTGCGCTGATGGACAGGATGTGGGTCAACACCTGGAAGACCGACCCCACCAACATCCGCATGGAGGGCGCCTGGGCCAACGGCGACGGCACTTACGACATCGTGATCACCTCGGACATTTACGAGTATTCCAACTATTGGAACTACGAGGCCCCTAATACAAGCCTGCGCATCACGGTTGTGGAGGATCCGAGCGCGCCTTATGGCTATCTGGCGCTGTCCACCTATTAAAGCGATGGTCTCAGGCAGGCGTTTTATCACAAAAAATTCAAAGGATCATAAACGAATGTTCAAAATCTTTCAGAGATTTCTTAACACTTTGCATGTATGATATTCCCAGTTTTAAGAAAACGAGGTGCAGCCTTATGAAAAACGCAAACAACCATACACGCAGAATATTCGCCATGCTCCTGGCCATGGTGCTGGTGTGCTCCGTGACGGCGGGCCTTGCCTATGCCGCGCCGACCCCGACCCCGACCCTGACCTTCGCCTCCGAAGGTCACACCGCAGGCAGCGCCGCCGAGGTCTATGCCCGCAACGTAAACTCCACCGTTGCCATCACCACCGAAGCCCTGACCAATTACTTCGGGTATGACACCATCTCCGGCGGTTCCGGCTCCGGCTTTATCATCACCGAGGACGGATATATCCTCACAAATTACCATGTGGTGCAAGGTGCCAACAAGATCAATGTCGAGATGTACAACGGCGACACCTATGAGGCGGAGCTCATCGGCTGTGATGACAGCAACGACATCGCGGTATTGAAGATCGACGCCAAGGACCTGACGCCCGTGACCTTCGGCGACTCCGACAAAGTCGTTGTGGGCGAGGACGTGGTCGCCATCGGCAACCCCCTGGGCGAGCTCCATTTCTCCCTGACGCGCGGTGTCGTCAGCGCCCTGGACCGGAACCTGACCCTCTCGGGCAATATGCACTTAAAGCTCATCCAGACCGACTGCGCCATCAACTCCGGCAACTCCGGCGGCGCGCTGTTCAACATGTACGGTGAGGTCATCGGCATCACCAACGCGAAGATATCCGGTGGCGGCTTCGGCGCGACCGTTGACAACATCGCCTTTGCCATCCCGGTGAACACGGTGGTCGGCATTGTGGAGCAGATCATGACCAAGGGCGAGATCTCCAAGCCCTACATCGGCGTGACGGTTACCCCCGTGAAGGACGACCTGCTGGCCTACGGCATCCCCCGCGGCGCAGAGATCGTGAGCGTCAATGAGGACTCTCCGGCAGAGGAAGCGGGCCTCAAGGAGAAGGACATCGTCATCGCGGCTAACGGCGAAGAGATCAAAAGCAGCGACGATCTGGTCAAGATCGTGACGGCCTGCGAGCCCGGCGAGAAGCTGGAGCTCACGGTCTACCGCGCGGGCGAGAAGGTTAACATCACCGTCACCGTCGGCGAGAACGTCAAGAGCGCTCTTCCCGAGACCGAGGAAGACCTGACCGAAACGAAATAAGAATAACAAAGGGGCGCAGCCGGATAGGCTGCGCCTCTTCCTCATTTTGCTGGCGGATAGACTGGGAAATCGTACGCCCCGTCCATCCAGCCCAGCAGGAAGGCCCGGGCGAGGCTTCCGGGTTTGATGGCCTCGCGGGCATCGGACAAGCTGAACCACTGCCAGGCGTCCACCTCACGGTTGGGGTGGGCGTCCTCTTTTTTGACCGTGACGGTGAAATTCAGCATCAGCGTATTGCTGGGCGGAAAGTAATGGCTGCGATTAAAAGATACTGTGAGCGCCTTTAGTCCCAGCTCTTCCATAAGCTCCCGCCGGGCGGCGTCCTCCGCGTCCTCACCATGGTTTACATAACCCGCAACCAAAATATAGGCCGGGCGGCCGTACTGGCGGATGAGGATGATGTTTTCCTTCCGTTCATCCATGACCAGCAGGCTCACAGCGGTGTTGAACACGGGGTAGCGAAAGGCGGCGCAAGTGTCGCAGTAGGGGACAAACCCCTCCTCACCGTGGGGCAATACATGCAGCAGCGTCCCGCATTCCATGCAGTAGTTCATTTTCATAAGAGGATCTCCTTCTAAAAATTGGAAAGTGAAGTGACGGTATCGCTTCTTGTGAATGAAGCGAAACCGACAACAGAACAGATAGGTGCTTGCCTCGCCCCAGCCGCGCAGCGGCGTCTCGGGGGAGAGGTGTCGCGCAGCGACGGAGAGGGGAAACGAAAACAGTTGAAAACCACCTTCGTTCCTGCTATGATAGCAAGGATCAAACCAAAAGGGGAGGGGACGGTATGACCGTACTTGTCACCGGCGCGCGGGGCATGATCGGCTCGGCCGTGGTGAAGGAGCTGCTCGAGCGCGACTATGAGGTCGTGGGCGTCGGGCGCTCGGGCGAGGAAACGACAGAGGGAAATTTCCGCTTTAAACGGGTTGACCTCAACGATCGGGAAAGGCTTCGTGAGATCGTGGAGGCCTCCGGCGCGGAGCGAATCATCCACCTTGCGGCCTTGGCCCACCGGGAGGGCATGGAGGAGCTGACCTGGGAGCGCTACAGGCGCGACAATGTGGACAGCGCGAAAAACGTCTTCTCCTGTGCCGGGGAGCGGCCCGTGCTCTTTATCAGCACCATCGACGTGTACGGCGTTTATCACGGCGGCGCACCGGTGAATGCCGATACCCCTGTCAACCCCGTCAGCGACTACGGCAAGAGCAAGGCCCTGGCCGAACGGGAGTGCCAGCTTCTGCATCATTATGACATCTTCCGCCTCTGCCCGGTCTATACCCCGGACAACAAGCGCGACATTCAAAAGCGCTACTATCTTAAGTACCCTAGCCTTGCCTATCAGGTGGGCAAGGGTACGGCGTTCGAGGTGCTGGACATCGACCGCGCCGCGAAGGCCATCGCCGACTGGTGCGGCAGCGAGCCGACCAACGCCATCCATATCATCAAGGACCCGGAGCTGCTGTGGACCCCCGATACCATTAAGGCGGAAAAAGCGGCGGGCCGGGCGGGGCTCGTGCTGCATGTGCCCGCCTGGTGCGTGCGCGTGGGCTACGGCGCGCTGGAGGCGGTGCTGGGAGAGAGCGAAAAGACCTATCTCATCAACAAGCTGGCCTACCCGCTGAGAACGGAGTGAGACGATGAGCAATATCGTGATCCTGATACCCAAGGACAATGTGGCCTACAACTTCCGCGCGGAGCTGTTTTTGAAGCTCCAAGAGCTGGGCCACGCGGTGTATATCGTCTGCCCCTACGGCGAGAAGCTGGAATACTTCCGCACACGCGGCATCCACATCATCGACCTGCCCATCGACCGGCGCGGCACCAGCATCTTAAACGACCTGAAGCTCACAAAGGAATACATCCGCATCATCAAGGAGACGAAGGCGGACCTGGTGCTCACCTATACCACCAAGTGCTCGGTCTACGGCGGCTTTGCCTGTGAGGCCACCCATACCCCCTATATCGTGAACACCGCGGGCATCATGCAAAACGGCGACAAGCTCTCGACGCTCGAAAAGTTCATCCTGGAGCTCTACCGCGTGGCGCTCAGGAAGGCGTCCTGCCTCATGTACCAGAACGACCACGAGTGCGAGCTTCTCAACGACATCCTCCGCCACAAGGTCCACTACCGCCGCATCCCCGGATCGGGCGTGAACCTGGAGCAGTTTCCCTTTAAGCCCTACCCGGAAAACGACGATGAGATCATCTTTAACTTTGTCGCCCGCATCATGAAGGGCAAGGGCATCCGGGAGTACCTGGACTGCGCCGAGCGGGTAAAGGCGGACTATCCCAACGCCCGCTTTGTAATCTACGGCGACTATGACGACGAGTCCTTCCGCCCCCGCATTGAAGAGCTTGAACGCCGCGGCATCGTGGAGTACGGCGGCATACAGCTCGACATGAAGCCCTGCATCGAAAGGGCCCACGCCGTCATCCACCCGAGCTACTACGAGGGTATGACCAACGTCGTGCTCGAGCACAGCGCCATGGGCCGCGTCTGCCTCGGCTCGGACGTGCCGGGGATCCGCGAGGGCATCGAGGACGGGAAGACCGGCTATCTCTTCCAGGTCCGCGATGTGGACAGCATGGTCGAAAAGGTCGAGACCTTCATCCGCCTGCCCCACGGGGAGAAGGCGGCGATGGGCCGGGCCGCGAGAGAAAAGATGGAACGGGAGTTCAGCCGCCAGATCGTCACAAACATCTATCTCGAAGAGATCAAGCGTATCCTTGCATGATAGACATTATAAATCAAGAAGCAGAGCACTTACAAGAATACGGTAAGCACTCTGCTTCCGGCATATTCGACAAAATAAAAAAGCTGAAATTGTATATTTTTTCAGTTTCACCAAAAATGTTTGATTTCGCACTTTATCCGTTGACAGTGTTAAAGCCTTGTGCTAAGATGCACTCAAAGTGAATCGCTTAGATAGAGGCGCGGTATTCATCAGTACCCCGCGGCAAGGCCAGGCAGCCGCCGCAGGGAAAAGGGAACATCGCCGAAGGATCGGAAAGCTTGCCTGGCTGACCGGTTCTGGGCCGTCCAAAAACATTGGCCGGACTGTCACAAGACTTTGTGGAGCGCTATCGAAATCACGCACACGGCTTACGCTGTACGGATTTTCCATGGACCGCTTGCAAAGCGGTTCATTTTCATTTTCCCGACCGGCGGGGAAAACCAGCCGGAGAGTATCGTACTCAGAAAGGAAATATCATGAGGAGAATTACCGCGATCGTACTGGCCATGCTGCTGATGCTGAGCCTCGGCTCCGCCGCCTTTGCCGACGGCGTTGCCAGCGGTGTGGAGGACGGCGTCCTCACCATCGCCATGGAATGTGCCTACGCCCCCTACAACTGGACCCAGAACGACGACTCAAACGGCGCTGTCCCCATCGCAAACGTCCCCGGCTCCTACGCAAACGGCTATGACGTCATGATCGGCAAGAAGATCTGCGAAGCCAACGGCTGGCAGCTCGAGGTCATCCAGTCCGACTGGGACTCCCTGGTCCCCGGCGTCCAGACCGGCACCTTTGACGCCGTCATCGCCGGTCAGTCCATGACCGCCGAGCGCGCCGAGCAGGTCGACTTTGCCGGCCCCTACTTCTATGCTACCATCGTGTGCCTTACCAAGGCCGGCAGCCCCTACGCCAATGCCAAGGGCCTTGCCGATCTCGCCGGCGGCTCCTGCACCGCGCAGATCGCCACTATCTGGTATGACACCTGCCTGCCCCAGATCAAGGGCGCGAACATCATGACCGCCGCCGAGACCGCCCCCGCCATGCTCATGGCGCTCGAGACCGGCATGGCCGACTTCGTCTGCACCGATATGCCCACCGCTCAGGGCGCCGTGGCCGCCTACCCCGACATGGTCATCCTTGACTTCTCCGGCACCGACGGCGACTTCCAGTTCACCGAGCAGGAGCGCGCCGAGAACGTGAACATCGGCATCTCCATGATGAAGGGCAACACCGTCCTGCACGAGGCCATCGACAGCGTACTGAGCACCATGACCGTCGAGGACTTCAATGAGCTCATGGCCCACGCCATCGAGATCCAGCCCCTGAGCGAGGACTGATCATCGTCCCGAATTTCCCCGGAAATAACACGGAGGCCGCGAGAGTTTTCGCTTCTCGCGGCTTCTTTCAGGTAAGGAGACCCATATGAACAAGTTTGCACAGCTGGGCGCGGATATCGTCAAGCTCTGGACAAAATACGGCAGTGCCTATCTCAGCGGCATTGAGAACACGCTGATCCTCGCCCTGGTGGGCACGGTGATCGGCTGCGTGATTGGTTTTGCCTGCGGCGTTCTGAACACTATTCCCTATACCAAAGCGGACCACCCGGTCAAGCGCTTCGTGCTCGGCCTGGTGCGGGTGATCATCCGCATCTATGTGGAGGTCTTCCGCGGCACGCCCATGGTGCTGCAGGCGGTGTTCCTCTACTACGGCCTGCCCTATTTCTCGAATAACAGCGTAAAGTTCACCTCCGTCTGGGCGGCGGCGATCGTGGTGGTGTCCATCAACACCGGCGCCTATATGGCCGAGTCCGTTCGCGGCGGCATTATCTCCGTCGACCCGGGCCAGACCGAGGGCGCCAAAGCCATCGGCATGACCCATGTCCAGACCATGCTGTACGTTATCCTGCCCCAGGCCCTGCGCAACATCATGCCCCAGATCGGCAACAATTTCATCATCAACGTCAAGGACACCTCCGTCATGTTTATCATCGGCTTTCCCGATTTCTTTTCTGCCCACCGCGCGGCCGTCGGCGCAAGCTATCTGTATTTCCCGTCCGCCACGGTGGAGATGGTCGGGTATCTCACCATGACGCTGCTGGCCTCCTTCCTCCTGCGCTGGATGGAGAAGAAGCTGGACGGCTCGGCAAGCTATGAGCTTGTGCAGGTGGACCAGCTCACCATGACGGCGGGCACCTACAGCTACCCGGACAAGGGCTCGCCGTTTGACGAGCGCAGCCCCGAGTCGGTCAAGAGCATGCAGCGCGAGGCTTTGCGCCGTCAGATCGAGCGCGAGGCCGCCGAGCGCGAGGGTCAGCTTGCCGAGCAGCGGCGCGAGACCCATGCCGCACAGAAGGGAGGGAAGCGCTGAAATGGGCGAGAGTATTCTTAAGATCAATCATCTTTCCAAGACCTTCGGGTCAAACCTGGTTCTGAAGGACATCGACTTCACTGTGGACGCGGGGGATGTCATCAGCATCATCGGCGCCTCCGGCTCCGGCAAGTCCACGCTCCTGCGCTGCATAAACCTCCTGGAGACCCCCACCTCGGGCGAGATCCTCTACCACGGCAAAAACGTCCTCTCCCGCGGCACCAACGCCCCGGCCTACCGCGCCCATGTGGGCATGGTATTCCAGTCCTTCAACCTTTTCAACAACATGTCGGTGCTGGAAAACTGCATCGTCGGCCAGATGCGTGTCCTAAAGCGGGACCGGGAGCAGGCCCGCGCCCACGCCATGGAGTACCTCGAAAAGGTCGGCATGGCCCCCTATATCAACGCCCGGCCACGGCAGATCTCCGGCGGGCAGAAGCAGCGCGTGGCCATCGCCCGTGCTATGGCCATGGACCCGGAGGTCCTGCTCTTTGACGAGCCCACCTCCGCGCTCGATCCCGAGATGGTGGGCGAGGTGCTCACCGCCATGAAGGCCCTCGCGGAAAGCGGCATGACTATGCTGGTGGTCACCCACGAGATGGCTTTCGCCCGGGACGTGAGCCACCGGGTGGTCTACATGAACGGCGGCGTCATCTGCGAGCAGGGGAGCCCCGAGCAGATCTTCTCAAATCCCACGCGGCCCGAGACCGCCGAGTTTCTGGCCCGCTTCCGCAAAAACTGAAAACGACAGCAACAAAAGCTCTGCCTTCCGGGAACATGGGAGGCAGAGTTTTCGGCATGTGAAAAAACAGCTTGTAATCAAAACACCGATGTATTATAATTGATAACATGGGAAGTATAGGCATTTATCAAAAATACATGGCATGCCTGTCCCTCTAATTACCTGAGAACTGAGAGGACAAAAGAGATGTATTACTCTGCGATCGGCCTTCTGGCGGTCATGATCCTGCTCATTGAAAACCGCGATATCCTTTTCAGGCGCGGCGGGGCGTTTGCCACCCCTGCCTGGCGCGCTTACAGGAGATTCATGTATACCGTGCTGGTCTATTACATAACGGACGTCCTCTGGGGCGTGCTCGAAAGCCGCAAGCTTGCCGGGCTCCTGTTTGCCGATACGACGGTGTACTTTGTCGCCATGGCGGCGGGCATCCTGTGCTGGACACAGTATATTGTCCTGTACCTGGAAGAGAAAAACCGCTTCGGGCGCTTTCTGCTTGCCGCCGGACGGGTGCTTGCGGTCACGGTCACGCTGCTTGCCTGCGTGAACCTCTTTACGCCCATCCTGTTTGCCGTGGACAAAGACTGCGTATACAGCGCCCTGCCCCTGCGCTATGGCGTCCTCATTGCTCAGATCCTGCTGCTGATCCTGATTTCGGGCTATGCCCTGGCTTCCTTCCTGCGGCGGAAAACGGGAGAGCGCAAAAAGTTCCGGACGCTTGTGCTCTTCGGCCTCATCATGGCGGCGTTTCTCGCCCTGCAGCTCTTTTACCCGTACCTGCCGCTTTATGCCATCGCCTATATGCTGGGCACCTGCCTGCTGCGCGCCTTTGTCATCGGTGATGAAAAGGAGCAGTACCGCAAGGATCTGGAGGAGGCGGCAAAGATCCGCGAGCTCAAGCAGTCCCTCTCTTCGCTGCTGGACAACATCCCGGGCCTGAGCTTTTCCAAGGACGCCGAAACGGGCGTGTATCTCGCCTGCAACCAGGCCTTCGCCGAGTACGCCCACAAGGGAAGCCCCGAAGGCGTGGTGGGACTGACGGACGCGCAGATCTTCGACCCCGTGACGGCGGAGCATTTTGTCGAGGACGACCGCATGGCCCTGTCCATGGATAAGCCTTACATCTTCTTTGAGGACGTGCCGGACGCCGCCGGGAACCCGCGGCAGTTCCAGACCACAAAGCTCAAGTTCATTGACGCCGCCGGGCGGCTGTGTACCCTCGGCATCTGCCAGGATGTGACGGACCTCGTTCGCATCCAGAGAGAGAATGCCACCACGAAGGAAGCCTACGAAAAGGCCCGCAGCACCGGCATCATGTACGCCCACATCGCCCAGACCCTGGCGAGAGACTACACCGATCTCTACTATGTCAATCTGGAGACGGAGGAGTTTATCGAGTACCGCACCGACACCGAACACGATACCCTCCAGGAGGCCCGGCGCGGCTGGCACTTCTTTGACGAATGCAAGCTGGAGGCTGAGGAATTTGTCTATGCCGAGGACCGCGCGGCCTTCGTCGCGGCCCTTGACCGGCGGACGCTGCTGGACGCGCTGAACCGGAACAATACCTTTATCATGACCTACCGCCTCATCGGCGAAACAGGCCCGCGCTATGTGAGCATGAAGGTCTCCCGCATGCGGGATGATGAAAATTTCATCATCATCGGCGTGACGGATGACGACGAGCGCATGAAGCAGCGCCGCGCCGCCGCGCGCATGAAGGAGGAGCACATCGCCTACGCCCGCATCAACGCCCTGGCGGGCGATATCCTGTGTGTCTATGTGGTGGTGCCGGAGACCGGGCGCTACCGGGAATACAGTGCCACAGCCGGGTATGAGAGCCTTGCCCTGCCCAAGGAGGGCATAGACTTTTTCGCCACCTCGCGCCGGAAAATCAGGGACACCATCTATCCCGAGGATCTGGACCGCTTCCTGTCCCTGTTCACGAAAGAGGGGGTGGAGGAGGAGATCGCCCGCCGTGGCATCTTCGCCCTCAGCTACCGCCTTGTGATAAACGAAAAGCCTGTGTACGTCCAGCTCAAGGCCGCCATGGTGGACGAGCCGGAGGGCAGGCGCATGGTCGTCGGCATCAGCGATATCGACGCCCATGTCAAGCAGGAGAAGGAGTACGAAAGCCGCCTGGCCCGCGCCCAGAACGAGGCCAATATCGACGCGCTCACAGGCGTGAAGAACCGGCACGCGTATCTCCGGGTGGAAGAGCAGCTTGACCGGCAGATCAGCCGCCGCACGGTGCACGGCTTTGCCATCGCGATCCTGGATGTAAACGACCTCAAAAAGGTAAACGACAATTCCGGCCACCAAGCGGGCGACCAGTACCTGCGCGACGCCTGCCGCGTGATCTGCGAGGTCTTCAAACGCAGCCCGGTCTTCCGTGTCGGCGGGGACGAGTTTGCGGTGGTCATCAAGGGCAGCGACTATGAGCATGTGGAGGAGCTGCGCGGGAAGATGCTCGATCACAACCGCAAGGCCCTGAAAACAGGCGATATCGTCATCGCCTGCGGCATTGCCACATTTGATAACGACGCCTGCGTCACCGCCGTCTTCGAGCGCGCCGACCAGGCCATGTACGAAAACAAGAGCAGCCTGAAAGCCATGCGGGAAGGCTGAAAAACTTTCAAAAAGGCGCGTTGCAAAAATGCGCTGTCATTGCGAGACCAGTTCTCAAACTGGTCGCGGCAATCCGTTTTCTCCTTCATAAAGAGACGGATTCCCACACCAGTGACATCGGTCACTGGCTCGGAATGACGGGTTTTCGCATTTTGCAACGCGCCCAAGCTTACGGAGGACTTATGGCAAACAAACAGCAGATACCGGAGCGCATCGAGATCCGCGGCGCGAAGGTGCACAACCTCAAAAACATCGACGCGGACATCCCCCTCAACCGGATCGTCGGCATCGCGGGGGTGTCCGGGTCCGGCAAATCCTCCCTCGCCCTGGGCGTTTTGTACGCCGAGGGCTCCCGTCGCTATCTGGAATCTCTCTCCACCTACACCCGCCGCCGCATGACTCAGGCGGGGCGCGCCCAGGTGGACGATGTGCGCTACGTTCCGGCGGCCCTGGCTCTGCACCAGCGGCCCGGCGTGCCGGGCATCCGCAGCACCTTCGGCACCATGACGGAGCTGTTAAACAGCCTGCGTCTCATGTTCTCGCGCCTGTCCGTCTACAGGTGCCCCAACGGCCACGACGTGCCGCCCACCATGAACTTTGCCGCCGAAAAAGAGGTGCGCTGCCCGGTCTGCGGAGAAGTGGTGCCGGTGATCGGGGCGGAGGATCTGGCTTTCAACAGCGGCGGCGCCTGCGCCTGCTGCGGCGGGACCGGAACGGTGCGCACCGTGGACCGCTCGACCCTCGTGCCGGACGAGAGCCTCAGCATCGACGAGGGTGCGGTTGCCCCATGGAACAGCCTCATGTGGTCGCTGATGACCGACGTCTGCCGCGCCATGGGTGTGCGCACCGACGTGCCCTTCAAGGAGCTGAATGATGAGGAGAAGGAGATCGTCTACGACGGCCCGATGGTCAAAAAGCATATTTTCTACAGGCCGAAAAGCGCCGAGAGCGTCAGCGCCGGGGAGCTGGATTTCACTTACTACAGCGCCACCGCCACGGTCCTGAACGCTTTGAACAAGGTAAAGGACGAGAAGGGCATGAAGCGGGTGGAAAAGTTTTTGAAGGAGGATATCTGCCCCGACTGCGGCGGCACACGCCTGTCGGAGCGCGCCCGTTCTCTGCGCCTTCACGGCGTGACCCTGGATCATGTCTGCACGCTGCCGCTGTCGGAGCTCATTGAATGGGTAAACGGCGTCCCGGCGTCGCTGACGGAGGAGATGCGCCCCATGGCGGTGAGCATCTGCGAGGCCTTCCACCACACGGCAAAAAGGCTTGTGGACCTGGGGCTTTCCTACCTGTCCCTCGACCGCGCGGCCGCCACGCTCTCCACTGGGGAGCGGCAGCGCACCCAGCTTGCCCGCGCCGTGCGAAACCGCACCACGGGCGTCCTCTACGTGCTGGACGAGCCCTCCATCGGCCTGCACCCCTCCAACCTTGAGGGCCTGACCGGTGTGATGGACGATCTGGTGGCGGACGGAAACTCCGTCGTCCTGGTGGACCACGACACCCAGGTGCTCGCACATGCGGACTACCTCATCGAGCTCGGCCCGGAGGCAGGCGCGGGCGGCGGCAGGATCATAGCCGAGGGAACAGTGGAGGAGCTTGCGAAAAACCCCGCCTCCAAGATCGGCCCGTTTCTGATGCCCGAACATCAAAGCAGCCTTCGCGTGAGGACGGACAGGGAAGCGCTCTTCGACCTCGGGGAGATCAATCTTGAGACCGGCGACATCCACACGGTAAAGCCGCTCTCCGTCACTTTCCCAAAGGGGAGACTCTCGGTCGTGACGGGCGTGTCCGGCTCGGGCAAGACCACCCTGATCCTCGAAAGCCTGATCCCGGCCCTGGAGGCCGAAATCGAAGGACGGCCCCTGCCTTCTCATGTCAAGTCCGTGCGCGTCGAGGGCATCGCGCAGGTCAAGCTCATTGACGCAACGCCCATCGGAATCAATGTCCGCTCCACCGTGGCGACCTACGCAAACGTCCACGACGAGCTGCGCAAGGTCTACGCCAGAACGCCGGAAGCGAAAGCCCGGGGCGATAAGGCCGGGGATTTTTCCTACAACACGGGCGCTCTGCGCTGCCCGACCTGCGACGGCACCGGGCAAATCAGCCTCGATGTGCAGTTCCTGCCCGACGTGGACGTGCCCTGCCCGGACTGCGGCGGCTCCCGCTACGGCAGGGAGGCCTGGCAGGTCAGACGCCCGGGGAAGGACGGGCAGGCCCTTTCTCTGCCGGAGCTAATGTCCCTGAGCGTGGATGAGGCGATGCAGGCCTGCGCAGACCTCAAAATCGTGCACAGCCGCCTGCAGGTCCTGCACGATCTGGGCCTCGGCTATCTCACACTGGGCGAGGAGACGCCTGGTCTCTCCGGCGGGGAGGCTCAGCGCCTCAAGCTTGCAAGCGAGATGGGCAGGGGACAGTCAGACTCCGTCTTTGTCTTCGACGAGCCCACCATCGGCCTGCACCCGCTGGATGTGAAGACTCTGATGGGCGTCTTTCAGCACCTGATCGACCGGAGCGCGACAGTCATCGTCATCGAGCACGACCTGGATATCATCCGCTCCGCTGACTACATTGTGGACATGGGGCCGGGCGGCGGCAGCGACGGCGGGCGCGTGGTCGCCTGCGGCACGCCGGAGGAGATCCGGGCAAACGAGCGCAGCGTCACCGGGCGCTATCTCTGAGACTGCGCGGCTTCCCTGTCAAGCCCTGAAAAGGTAATAATTCAGCACTGCAAAGCTTTAGCGTGTGTAGTGCAAAACGTAGAAAAGCAAAGAATGGCCTTTCATATATATTGATTTTTCTGAAAAACAGAATATAATACATTCATTATCTCTTGGAAAGAGGTGCATATGTTTGAATAACGAAAGAGAAAGACTCGGCAGCCGTTTGGGCTTTATCATGCTCAGCGCGGGCTGCGCCATCGGCTGCGGCAACGTGTGGAAGTTCCCGTGGATGACGGGACAGTACGGCGGCGGCGGCTTCGTGCTTGTGTACGTGCTGTGCCTGCTCCTGCTGGGATTGCCCTCCATGACGATGGAGTTTGCCATGGGCCGCGCGTCTCAGGCAAGCCCTGTGAGGATGTACCAGAAGCTCGAAAAGCCCGGTCAGAAATGGCACATCCACGGCTATCTCGCCCTGATCGGCAACATCGCGCTGATGGCCTTCTACACCGTCGTCACCGGCTGGATGATGTACTACTTTGTGAAGTTCCTCATCGGCTCGACCGACAACCTGGGCTTTGTCAACATGATCACGAACCCCACGGTGAACGTCGTTTACCTCGCGATCGCGGTAACAATCGGCTTTGCGGTTTTGAGCTTTGACCTCCAGGGAGGTCTGGAGCGCGTGACCAAGTACATGATGGTCGCGCTCTTCTGCCTGATGCTGGTGCTGGCGTTCCACAGCGCCATCCTCCCCGGCGCGAAGGAGGGCCTGGCCTTCTACCTGGTGCCGGATTTCAGCAAGATCAACGGCCAGGTCATCGTCGGCGCGATGAACCAGGCGTTCTTCACGCTCTCCATCGGCATCGGCTCCATGGCGATCTTCGGCAGCTATATCGGCAAGGACCACACCCTGCTGGGCGAATCCGTGAACGTCATCATTCTCGATACCTTCGTTGCGATCATGGCGGGCTTCATCATCTTCCCGGCCTGCTTCACCTACGACATCACCCCGGGCGCGGGCCCGGCGCTCCTGTTCGACACGATGGCCACCGTGTTCCTGAACATGGCGGGCGGCCGCCTCTGGGGTGCGCTGTTCTTCCTGTTTATGGTCTTCGCGGCCTTCTCCACGGAGCTTGCGGTGTTTGAGAACATCCTCGCCTGTGTACGCGAGCTGACCGGCTGGAGCCGTCCCAAGGGCTGCCTGGTGTGCGGCATCGGCATTTTCCTGCTGGCCCTGACCACGGCTCTGGGCTACAGCGTGCTGCACTTCCAGCCCTTCGCGGAGGGAACTGCGTGGCTCGACTTCTGGGACTTCATCGTGAGCACCAACCTCCTGCCGCTCGGCGCCTTGATCTTCTCGATCTTCTGCTGCTACAAGATCGGCTGGGGCTGGGACAAGTTCATCGCCGAAGCGAACGAGGGCAAGGGCCTCAAGGTCCAGCCCTGGATGCAGCCCATCTTCAAGTACTTTGTCCCCATCTGCGTCGGAGTCCTGTACATCTACGGCCTTGCCACCTTCGGCTGGAAATAAGCATATCGTCAACAAAGAGGATTGTCTTGAAATGAGACAGTCCCCTTGCATAAAAATGAATGCCGTAGGGGCCGATGCCCTCATCGGCCCGCCGATTTGCTGCATCGTGCAGTGTTTGGCGGGTCGATCTGGGGATCGACCCCTACGGATTTGCATATATGGACACAAGCTTTTTTGCACGCTTGACCGCCTGCGCCGCAAGTGGTATAGTGGACGCAGAAAGAAAATCGGGAGGTGTGAGCCATGTTTGAAAAACGTGTGGACATTTTCAAAAAACGCGACAAGGAGACCTGGCTGCAGATCAAGGCGGCGCTCAAGGAGGCGGGGCTTCCGGGCGTGAAGTCCGGCCACTACCTGCAGGAGACGGTCATGGGCGGCGGCTGCGGCGCAAAGCTCGATCCGCGCAATTTCGGCGCGAAGGGCGTCATTGACCGGGATATCTACTGGGTCAAGGTCATCGCCGGGGACGAGGAGAAGGCGCGTGAGATCCTGCGCCGAAACGGCATCGTCACCGAGGTGCAGGACGATGTCCTGCTGGACGCCGCGCTGCGCAAGAGACCGAAGGAGGATTACTTTGGGCGCTGAACGGCTGCCCCGAAACATAACGATACAGGACCGCAGGGGTCGATGTGGGCATCGGCCCCTGTAAGTTTCTGTCACAGGAGAACGCCATGACACTGTCGGACCTGGCTGCCTATGCCGAGGAAAAACTGCATATCCGCGAGCAGCACAAGTGGGCCGATTTCCCGGGCTTCTCGGTGTTGGCCGATCCCGTCAGCGGCAAATGGATCGCGCTGCTCATGCGCCAGTGGGACTACGAGACCGGGCGCGAGATCGAGCGCTGCGACATCAAATGCGGGCAGGCGGCGCTCAGAGGCATCTATCCGCCCTACCTCGCGCCGCCCTTTCGCATGAAGGGCAGGCAGTGGGTCGGCGTGCGCATGGACGGGGACACCGATCCCGTGACAGTATGCCGCCTGCTGGATAAGGCAGCACAGTCCGACCGGGGGTATACCATCGTCCTGGACGAAAGCCCCGTGAAGCTTTCGTCCACTTACGCGGATACGCCGCTGCTGTTCACCGCCGCTTCCCTCGAAGCTGCCGACCCGGACGCGCCGGAACAGATCCTGGAGATGCGAAAGCTCTATGAATACGGCGACGGCTCGTTTCGGCAGAAGAACAAAAATTTTTACCGCCAGGCCAAATACATGGAGCGCTACACAGACGATGCCCCCTGGCCCGGCCAGCTCCGGCGCTATTTTCCCTGCTACCACGACCTGAACCTGCCCCAGCTGCGCGGCTACTTCACCTGGCGCACTCGCTTGCGCGCGGGGGACTGGCAGCCGACGGCGGAGGCCTTTTCCTATATCTATTTGTACGAGCTGCTGTGCGGCATCGGGACGGAGGGGCCGGAGGACACGCTCGCAAAGCTGCGCGCCTTTGAAGAAAATTATGTAAACCACGGCTTCGGCGACAGGAACATGCGAAAGAACATCCGCCGCTGGATGACGGAATACGCGGTGCTGCACGATCTGCCGCCGGAGACCGCGCGGGCCTGTGCAGACCCGGACCTCATGGCCCAGGACATGGCCCTCGCGGCACTGAGACTGCCGCAGGAGCAGACGGACGGGGCAATATTTGCCGCCCTCTGCGCCTACGCGGGGGAGAAGCTCACGCAGTCCCCGGTCATGGCGGATGCGGAAAGGGGGAGGCATCTTTTTGCCGCTCTCTGGCGCAGCGCCATGAAGGCGAGCGACGGGCAGCTTTTCACCGACTGCTTCGGCGAGCGCGAGACCCATCCCTGGCGGCCCCTCTCCAACGCCGTATACTGGGAGGAGACGCCGCAGCCGCCCCGGCAGTATGTCCTGAACCCGTCCCGCCGCTACGAGAGCCGGGGAGAAATATGGCAGGAGGAACGCTATGACCCTCTGCACTTTGACCGGGACCGCTTCCTGGCCCTGCTGCACGAGGGGGACCGCCAGCTTCGCCGCTGGCTCAAAACAGGGCACTATCTGCGCGAAAAGCGGGAGGAGGCCTGGGCTGCGCCCTATGCCGCCGCGCTCATCGCCGCCGAAGAGAAAGCTGCCAGGGATGCGGCGAGACCGAAAATCAACATTGATTTCACCGGCCTTGACCAAATCCGCTGTGACGCGGGCCAGACCCGCGACAGCCTCCTGACCGAGGCGGAGCTGGCCGAGAGCATCACGGAACCGGAAAGCGCAGAACCGGAACACGCAGAACCGAGCTTCGACGGCCTGGACGCGCAGCACCTGCAGATCCTGCTTAAGCTCCTGCACGACGAATCGGCGGCGGAGCTTATCCAAAACGCCCGCCTCATGCCCGCCGTCGCTGCCGATACCATCAACGAAGCCTTTTATGATGAGATCGGCGACAGCGTTGTGGAGTACGACGGCAGCGCCCTCACACTCGTGGAGGATTACCGCGAGGATCTTACCCGCATACTGGGAGGAACACAGACATGAACGAAAACCGAAGAGTGCCCAAGCGCATTTCCCAGACGGTGCTCAACTCCTTGAAGGGCGGCGTCGTGCCGCGTGTCGGCCTGCCCTATATCACCGTGGGCCGCAAAAGCGAGATCGAGGCCCTGCTGCACGATGTGGACATCATTGCCGATGGCGGCGCGTCCTTCCGCTTCATCGTGGGCCGATACGGCTCGGGCAAGAGCTTTCTCATCCAGACCATACGCAACTACGTCATGGAGCGCGGCTTCATTGTTGCCGACGCTGACCTCTCGCCGGAGCGCCGCCTGCAGGGCACGCGCGGCCAGGGGCTTGCGACCTACCGGGAGCTCATCGGCAATCTCTCCACCAAAACCAAGCCCGAGGGCGGGGCGCTGACCCTGGTGCTCGACCGCTGGATCAGCGGCGTGCAGGCGGAGGCGGTGGGGGAGACCGGCCTTGCCCCCGGCGATGCAGCCCTGACCGTTGCAGTGGATCAGAAGATCTATTCCGTCACCGCCGCGGTCAGCGAGCTGGTGCACGGGTTTGAGTTTGCGCGCCTCCTGTCGCTTTACTACCACGCCTTTGTGGACGGGGACGACAGCCTCAAGCAGAAGGTGGTGCGCTGGTTTCGCGCGGAGTACGCCACAAAGCGCGAGGCGAAGGAGGAGCTGGGCGTCAACGTCATCATCACGGACGACGACTGGTATGAATACTTAAAGCTCTTCGCCGTCTTCTTCCGCCTTGCGGGCTATAAGGGCATGATGATCATGATCGACGAGCTTGTGAACATCTATAAGATCCCAAACTCCATCACCCGCCAGTATAACTATGAAAAGATGCTCACCATGTATAACGACACCCTCCAGGGCAAGGCGCGTTACCTCGGCATCATCATGGGCGCCACGCCCCAGGCCGTCGAGGATAAGCGGCGCGGCGTCTACAGCTACGAGGCCCTGCGCTCGCGCCTGGCCGAGGGGAAATTCTCCCGCCCCGGCGCGAGGGACCTGCTGGCCCCGGTCATACGCCTCGAGCCGCTGACGCCCGAGGAGATGCTGGTGCTGTGCGAAAAGCTTGCGGACATGCACGCTGACCTCTACGGCTATGCCCGCAGGCTCCAGACCGACGATCTCGCGTCCTTTATCAAGCTCGAGTACGGACGTATCGGCGCGGACCAGAACATCACGCCCCGCGAGGTGATAAGAGACTTTATCGAGCTTTTGAACCTTCTCTATCAGAACCCGGACATGTCCCTGACAGCCCTGATGGAATCGGAGGATTTCAGCTACGCCAGGTCGGAGGCCGTGTCGGACGAGACTGACGGGGCCTTCGCGGAGTTTACGATATGAACGTCTTTCAGCGTTACGCGCCCTTTATCCAGGACTATATCTATCGCTCGGGCTGGCAGATGCTCCGCGGCGTGCAGAACGCGGCGGGGGAGGCCATCTTCGGAACTGACGAAAACGTCCTGCTCACCGCCTCCACCGCCTCCGGCAAGACGGAGGCCGCCTTCTTCCCGATCCTGACACTTCTGGACGAGGACCCTTCTATGAGTGTGGGCGTTCTCTATATCGCGCCCTTGAAGGCCCTCATCAACGACCAGTTCGGGCGCTTGAACGAGCTGTGCGAGGACGCGGGCATCCCGGTCTACCGCTGGCACGGGGACGTGCCCCAGACGCAGAAGCGAAAGCTATTAAGAAAGCCCGCCGGGATCTTGCAGATCACGCCCGAGTCCCTGGAATCGCTGATGATCAACAAGCACATGGAGATCCCGTCCCTCTTCGGGGACCTGCGCTTCATCGTCATCGACGAGGTACACTCCCTCCTGCGCGGCGACCGCGGCATGCAGACCTTCTGTCTCATCGAGCGCCTGTGCAAAACGGCGGGCTGCAATCCGCGGCGCGTGGGCCTCTCCGCCACCATCGGCGACCCCGAGGCCGCGGGGCGCTTTCTCGCGTCCGGCAGCGGGCGGGGGACCGTGATCCCGCGCGTAGAGGGCGGCAAAGAGGTCTGGCGCCTGAGCATGGAGCACTTTTTCAACACTGCCCCCCAGGCAGACGAGGGTCAGGAGGACACCCCCGGCTTACAGATCGAGGACGCGACCGACGAGGCCCCCAGAGCCGCCGACCCCGGCATCGGCTATATCTTCGAGCATACGCGGGGCAAAAAGTGCCTGGTCTTCACCAATTCCCGCGAGGAGTGCGAGGCCGTCTGCCAGCAGCTGAGACAGTACTGCGAGGCAAGACACGAGCCCGACCGCTTCCTCATCCACCACGGCAACCTATCCGCCTCCTACCGTGAGAGCGCCGAGGAGGAGATGAAGGACGACGATTCGCTGCTCTCGGTCTGCGCCACCGCCACCTTGGAGCTCGGCATCGACATCGGCAGGCTCGAGCGCGCCTTCCATGTGGACGCGCCCTACACCGTCTCGGGCTTTCTCCAGCGCATGGGCCGCACCGGGCGGCGGGGCGAGCCGTCGGAGATGTGGTTTGTCATGCGCGAGGATCACCCCGAGGCCCGCGCCATGCTGCCGGACATGATCCCCTGGTATCTCATCCAGGGCATCGCGCTGGTGCAGCTTTACATCGAGGAGCGCTTCGTGGAGCCGCCGCGCACCGAGCGCCTGCCCTACAGCCTTCTCTATCACCAGACCATGAGTACCCTCGCCTCCTGCGGGGAGATGACGGCGGGGGAGCTTGCCTCACGCGTGCTGACATTAAACTGCTTTCACCGTGTCACTCAGGACGATTACCGCCTGCTCCTGGGCCATCTGCTGGATATCGACCACATAAGCCGCACGGAAAACGGCGGCCTCATCGTGGGTCTCGCGGGGGAGCGCATCGTCAATAACTACAAGTTCTACGCCGTGTTCCGGGAGAACGTGGAGTACGCCGTCCGCGCGGGCTCGGAGGAGCTCGGCACCATCGTAAAGCCCCCTCCTGTGGGCGACAAGATCGCCATCGCGGGAAGAGTCTGGGTGGTGGAGGACGTAGACCACCAACGGCACGAGGTGTACTGCACCCTTGTCAAGGGCAATATCCCGGCCTACTTCGGCGATGTGGCGGGGGATATCCATACCCGCATTTTAGAGCGCATGTACCGCGTCCTCGCCGAGGATAAGAGCTACCCCTACCTCATGCGCCGCGCGGTATGCAGGCTGGAGGACGCAAGGGCCTCTTTCCGCAATTCCGGCATGCCGGGCCACCCGCTTGTCCATCTCGGCGGCAACATGTGGGCGCTCTTCCCGTGGCTCGGCAGCTACGCCTTTCTCGCGCTCGAACGCTTCTTGAAGCTTCGCTGCGCCGAGCGCCTGGGGCTTCGCGGTCTCAGCCCCTCGCGGCCTTACTACATGCAGTTTACCATGAAGGTCACGGAAGCGGAGTTTTATCAGATCACCGCCGAGGAGGCGGCGAAGGACTTCGACCCCCTGGAGCTCGTCTACGAAAAGGAGGTCCCGGCCTTTGAGAAGTACGACGAGTTTGTCCCGGAGGACCTCATCCGCAAGGGCTTTGCCTATGGCGTCCTGGACGTGGAGGGCATGAAAAAACGTGTCCTGAGCTGGACGCAGAACACATAAAAGACAACGCGCCGCAAAAGCGGCGCGTTGCTGATTATAGGAGATTTTTATTTCTTGAAGCTGTCCTTGAGCGCCACGGCGCGGTTGAACACCAGGTGGCCGGGGGCGGCGTCGCGGTTATCGAGGCAGAAGTAGCCCTGGCGCATGAACTGGAAGCTCTCGGCGTTCTTGCCGTGCTCGGGCATGGGGATCTCGGAAAGGCACTTTTCCACCTTACAGCCGGTCAGCACCGTGAGGCTTTCAGGGTTGAGGGCGTCGAGGAAGTTCTTGTCCGGGCCGTCGGGCTCGGGATCGGAGAAGAGGTAGTCGTAAACGCGGACCTCGGCGTCGGCAGCGGTGGCGGCGTCCACCCAGTGAATGGTCGCGCCCTTGACCTTGCGCCCGTCGGCGGGATCGCCGCCGCGGCTGTCGGGGTCGTACTCGCACAGGATCTCAGTCACATTGCCGTCCTTGTCCTTGACGCAGCCGGTGCAGGTGACGAGATAGGCGCCCTTGAGACGGACCTCATTGCCGGGATAGAGGCGCTTATATTTTGGGGCGGGCTGCTCCATGAAGTCGTCGCGCTCCACCCAGAGATGGCGGGAGAAGCTGACCTCGCGCGTGCCGTCCTCGGGGCGGAGGGGATTGTTCTCAACAGTAAGCAGCTCGCTCTGCCCCTCGGGGTAGTTGGTGACGGTGAGCTTCACGGGCCGCAGGACAGCCATCACGCGGCGGGCATTTTCGTTCAGATCATCGCGCAGGCAGCTTTCCAGCAGCGCCCAGTCGACCGTGGAGTCGACCTTCGATACGCCGATCTTCTCGCAGAAGGTACGGATGGAGGCAGAGGTGTAGCCGCGGCGTCTCAGCCCGCATAGGGTCGGCATGCGCGGATCGTCCCAGCCGGAGACATAGCCCTCCTCCACAAGCTTTCTGAGCTTGCGCTTGGACATGACCGTATAATTGATGCCGAGGCGGGCAAACTCGATCTGACGGGGCTTGTGATAGGGGATGGACACATTGGACACGACCCAGTCGTAAAGCGGCCTGTGCGCCTCATACTCCAGAGAGCAAAGGGAGTGGGTGATGCCCTCCAGCGCGTCCTGGATGGGGTGGGCAAAGTCGTACATGGGGAAGATGCACCACTTGGTGCCCTGGCGGTGGTGCTCGATATAGCGGATGCGGTAGAGGACCGGATCGCGCATGTTGAAGTTGCCGCTGGCAAGGTCGATCTTCGCGCGAAGGGTGTACTTGCCTTCTTCAAACTCACCGTTTTTCATCCGCTCGAAGAGGGCGAGATTTTCCTCAATCGGCCGATCGCGCCAGGGACTCACGGCGGGGTGGGTGGTGTCGCCGCGGTACTCACGGAACTGATCGGGCGTCAGCTCACACACGTAGGCGAGGCCCTTTTTGATGAGCTCGATGGCGTATTCGTAGGTTTTTTCAAAGTAATCCGAGCCATAATAAAAGCGGTCGCCCCAGTCAAAGCCCAGCCAGTGGATGTCCTCCTGGATGGCGTCGACGAATTCGGTGTCCTCCTTGGCGGGGTTGGTGTCGTCCATGCGCAGGTTGCAGATGCCGCCGAAGTGCTCGGCCGTGCCGAAGTCGATGGTCAGGGCCTTGCAGTGGCCGATGTGCAGGTAGCCGTTGGGCTCGGGCGGGAAGCGGGTGTGCACCTTCATGCCGGCAAACTGACCGCCCTCGGCGATGTCCTCCTGAATGAATGCGTCGATAAAGTTTCTGGCGTTCTCTTCCATTTCTTTTCTCCGTTCTGCCGCAAAACGCGGCGGGGTTTTACTAACTTTGGTATTATATACGATTGCTCTTGTGTTTTCAATAAAAATATGGTAGATTAATTTCAATAGACCGATAAGGTGTAGAAACTAATATGAGTATCGGCTTTAATCAGCAAGTACCAGCTTATGGCCTGTCATTGCGAACCAGTGACATCGGTCACTGGTGTGGCAATCCGTATTCCCAGCGGCCAGTTAAGATTTCTGAGTGTTTCAGTGCCTCCGGCGGGCGGATTGCCACGACCAGTTTGCGAACTGGTCTCGCAATGACGGGGTTAACTGAGTTGAGCCGATACGCACAAAAAATAATACAGAAATAAAAGGAGAATCATCATGGCTGTTACCCATCTTACCAAGGACAATTTCGATTCCGTCACCTCCCAGGGCCTGGTCCTCATCGACTTCTGGGCCACCTGGTGCGGCCCCTGCAAGATGCAGGCTCCCATCGTCGACCAGCTCGATGCCGAGTGTGGCGATACCGTCAAGGTCTGCAAGGTCGACGTGGACGCCGAGCCCACCCTTGCCCGCAAGTTCCGCGTCATGAGCATCCCGACACTCATCGTCATGCAGGACGGCCAGGTCAAGGCCACCCATGTCGGCTACACCGATCTGCAGGGCCTCAAGGATCTGCTCAAGTAAGCTTTTCCAAGATAGCATTATCGAATAATTATACCAAAAAATCCGTGTCAATCCGCTTGTTTATGGGGCTTACACGGATTTTTTGTATTTTTAATCTCTTTTTCTTGACATACGGCACTCCGGAATTTTATAATAAAATGAGTTTTTTTGAAATACGGCAAGCACTCAACCGGGCGCGCTCAGCGCGGCGCCATGCGGGTTTGAACCTTCCGGACAGGCAAAAGAAGGAGGCATAAAAATGAAGAAAAAAGGGAATGCGGGATCGCGCCTCTGGGCAAAGCGGCTCACAGCGCTTGCGCTTGCGCTGCTCACGCTGATGAGCTGCATGGGCACGGCCTTCGCCGAAGAGACGCCGACCCCGGCGGAGCCGCCCGCCGCGGCGCAGGAGACATACGTGCTCGACGGGCTCACGTATTACAATGTGCACTCGCAGAACTTTCAGATCAAGGAAAAATTCCTCCGCGATCTCATGTCGAATAAGAGCAGCGAGCTCGGCAACCTCTCCATGGCCCAGCAGTGGCTGAAGCTCGGCACCGGCATGGCGATCGGCTGGGAGAACCTGAAAGAGGAATCCGGACTGACAAATCTTTCGCCGGCATTCAATTATGACAAAGCGAAGGCTGCCGCGACGATGTTACAGGGAATCACAAACGACAGCCGCTCGGCGCAGAGCGATAACTTCAAGGCAGGCTCCTCTCAGGTCATTTACACAACGAGTATGGATAATGCCGCCACGCAGTTGCTGTTCGCATTGCCCACGGATTTGTACAATATGGGCGATGTCAAAAACATATTCCGTCCCTATTCCACGGACCAGGCGGACGCGGCAAAGCAGAAGAAGGATGTAATCGCGGCTGTCTGCTGGGGATATCAGAACAACTGCCTTGCCATAGCCGAGGTTTATTTTACGGATTTCAAGGTGGTGGCGCTGCTGCCGGACAACAGCGGCAAAAACTATGTCACCACGACGCTGCGGGACTCAAAGACACCGGCACGGACATACGCCTCCAATGTCAAGAACATGACCCTGTCGACGGTGCAGGCCTCCCAGAACGTGTCCACCGGTTGGCAAAGCTCTGTAAGCAGCCAGGTGAATTCTTCATCGGCGTATGCCTATAGCGAAGCCATTAAGATCGGGGCAAAGCACAACTTTGCGATTGCGGAGGTCTCGGCGGAATTCTCCTTTTCGGCGACGCAGACCTTTACCAACGGCTGGTCGAAGACCACGACGGATACTAAGACCGGCAACCTCTCGGAAACCGTGTCGGTTTCTCTTCCGCCCTATACCAATGTCCTGTTGGAGCAGGGCAGCACCTCGACCGAGGCTGAGACAAGGTATAACTGCCCGATCGGCTTGAGGTACAATGTGCTTATCAAATACATCACGGAAACGTCCGCAAACGCAGGACTGGTCAAATCCGCGGAGTTCAGCGGGCAATTCGGCCAGAACAGCGGGGGCGACGCCAGAGCCGACCTCTACAGACGGGCCATTCAGCTTGGCGACATGACTGTGGACGACGAGATAAACTGGAAATCTGTGAATGCCGTCGCCGGTGTAAACGATGCGATCAAAACGATCACATCCCATGTCCCGATGTCGGACACGGGCGCGATCTTCCGAGAGACGCGGGACACCACCTATACCGAGGTCAAGAGCATTGTGCCGCTGGAGCCGCTGGCCGTTGTGAAGATCGTGCCGCCGAGCCCGACCGACCAGAACTATCTGCACAAGACCCTGAAAATGGGTGAATCCTCCTACACAAACTACCTCACTCTCAGAGGCGAAAACAGATACGGCGCGGAGTATTACGGCTTCAGCCCGCGAAACGGCCACTGGATCGTCACAAAGCCCGACGGCACAGAATGGAACGACGATACCGCCCCCGTCAAGGTGGACATAGACAGCGCGACCGGCTTTACGCGCTATACGGGCATCAAGCCCGGCACCTGCTACCTCAAGTACATCATTGACGAGAACGTCTACTCGACGGTCAACAGCGCCACCACCTTTACCAAAAACAGCGATCTTTTGAACACCGCCACGCTGGAGGTCACGGTCTCCGGCGTCAAGGAGGAGCTCAACCCCACCGGCACCATCACCATCACGGGCAACTACTTCGGCCTTGTCGGCAGCGATCCGGATGCTCTTGACGGGCCCGACGGCCTGAATGTCTCCATCCGTGACATGAGCGGCAAGGAGCTGGATGTGAAGTATTACTGGGAAAAGCAGGAGCTCGACAGCCGCGGCATCCAGTTCAACGCGGAAAACAAGGTCACCTTCACGCAGACCGGCAAATACCATGTCCGCGTGGTCTGCGACGAAATTGCCGCCAAATCCAACTGGTATGAGATCGACGTGCACAATTACACCTTTACCCCCGAGGGCGCCAACATCATGGCCACCTGCACCGACCCCGAGTGCCCCGACATGATGTATACCCTGCACCGCCCCGAGAAGACCGTCTACGGTGACGGCAAGAGCGCCTGGGCGACCGTGACCGGCAAGATCGCGGGCATGACCCCGCCGACGGTTGAGTACCGGCGCGGCACCGAAAAGCTCTCCGGACCTCCGAGAGACGCGGGGACTTATACCGCCAGCATCACCATCGGCGGCGCGAAGGCCGAGGTGGAGTACACGATCGAAAAGGCCCAGCCGGTTATTACCGAGCCGCCCACCGCCGCTGAGCTCCAGGTCGGAAGTTCGCTTTACTACAGCAAGCTTACCGGCGGTACGGCCAACACGCCGGGCAGCTTCGCGTGGTCCGAGACCGGTATTTATCCCAAGCTGGAAGACAGCAATACAACGCCGTATCAGGTGACCTTTACCCCCACGAACCCGAACTATGCGCATGCCTTCGTTTCTGTGACGGTGCCCATGGTTCTCCCGCGGCCCGATGTAACGGTCAAGCCAATAGGCAGGAGACTGGCCTATACCGGCGAGGCACAGGAGCTTGTCGTTCCGGGTGAAACTGATGTCAGTAGTCTCTTATATGGTGTTTCTCAGAACGAGCAGATCGACATTGAAACGCTGGAATACAGCGAGAAGGTCCCCACCGCCGTGGATGCCGGAACCTACTACATCTGGCACGCCGTACGCGACTCCAAAGACATCCATATTTACCCGATCAATACGGTGGCGATCATTGAAAAGGCCGTCCCCACCGTGACCTTCCCCAACCAGGTCCTGCCGTATACCGGTGAGGATCAGCCTCTGGTGGTCGACCCCGTCGTGAAGCCCAATGCGGGTGTGACGCTGCACTACAGCTTGGACGATCCCGACAATGAGCTGACCGAAGCGCCGACCGGGAATGAGCCCGGCGCCTATACGCTATACTACCGCGTGGAGAGCAGCAATCCCTCCTGCGAATCCCTGCCCTACGGCGAGCCGGTGAAAATCATGATCCTCGAAAATCTGGAGGAGGTGCTTGCCGATCTGGAGCTGAGCATGGATGACTGGACCTACGGCGAGGAGCCGAAGGCACCCATCGTCTCCGGGAACCCCTACAATATCCCCGTAAGCTTCGAGTATAAGGAGCGAAATGCCCTCGACGAGGACTACAGTGCCGACGTGCCGACCGACGCGGGCGACTATACCGTAAAGGCCACCGCCGCGGCCTCCAACTTCTACGGCGAGCACAGCATTACCGCAAACTTTTCGATCAACAAGCGCATCCCGGTCCTGGGTGAGGACTTCGATATCGCCCCGCTCGAGCCGATCTATGACGGCACCTACCAGCCGCTGGTCGCCATCGAGGTCAAGGAGGGGAGCGGCCTGAAGCTGTGGTGCAGCTTTGACCGGAAGAACACCCTCGCCGGAACGCCGAAGAAGCGCGACATCGGCGACTACACGATCTGGTACAAGGTCAGCGGCAACAGAAACTATGAGGACCTCTCCGAATGGGCCGGCCCGATTGCTGTCTCCATACAGTCGGAGGTCACGGTCACAGTGCCGAGCGCCGCAAAATTCTATGACGGCATGCCCGTTCCTCTGAGCTGGACGCTTGACGGCCTGAGTGACGAGTACACGGTCAGCGACGTGGTTTACAGCGGCGACAGCATCTCCGACGTGGGAGAGATTGAGATTTCTGTTGTGAGCCTGAAGATCACAGACCCGTACGGAGACGATGTCACCGGCGAGTGCTCCGTCCGCTTTGTGCCCGGCAGGCTGGTCGTTCTGGCGGAGCCCGACTTCATCGTGCCCGCGGCATTGAAATCTATCGCTCCGGAGGCCTTTACCGGGATCGGCGCCGAGAGCGTCCTGCTCCCGGAGAGCGTGGAGGAGGTCGGCTTCGATGCCTTTAGAGACTGCGAAAAGCTCACGGCCTTCATCGTCCTCGGCACGGAAACGGAGCTTGGCCCCGACGCCCTCATGGGCTGCGAGAACGTCACCGTCTACGCTCCGGCGGGCAGCAAGGCCGCGGAATTTGCGGAGGAAAACAAGATCGACTTTATCCCGCTTTTGAATCAGGCCGGATAAAAACAAAACCTGCTCCGGCGTCCCGATTCGGACGCCGGAGCATAATAATTGCCGGGGGTAACGCTTGCGATTCCCCCGGCTTTTTCCTTTTTCTTGACATGAGATTCCTGATTTATTATAATTACAGAAAGGCATTTATTGGATATTCGGAATACGGCAAAACCCCGCCCAGGTCTGCGCGGCTGTGGTTTCATGCGGGCCTGAACCTTCCGGACAGGCAGAAGAAGGAGGCATAAATATGATGAAAAAAGGCAGCGCGGGATCGTGCCGCTGGGCAAAGCGGCTTACAGCGCTTGCCCTTGTGCTGCTGACACTGTTGAGCTGCGCGGGCACGGCCTTTGCAGAGGAGGAACCGAAGACACCCGCTGCCATACAGGATACTTACGAGGTCAACGGGGTCACGTTTTTTAAAGTGGACTCGGAGAATTTTGATGATCCGCCCCATTATTTCCGCGACCTGATGGGACTCAAGAGCAGCGAGCTGGAAGGCAGATCCATGGCACAGCTCTGGCTGGAGACCGGCGTCGGCATGACCTTTTCCGGACAGAGTGATTATACTGCCGACCAGCTGGGCTTCACGCCGGATGAGGCCTTCTCGGCCATGCAGGCCGGAATCGAAAGCGGCAGTACATTGGCCGAAAACTATGAGTTCAAAGCCGGCTCGACCGATGCAATTTATGCCAGGAGCTTTGAACAGGCCGAGCAGAGGCTGCTGAAGTCCGTCCCCGAGGATATGATGAATATGCTGAAGAAGCATAACATGACATTTCTTGCCACTCCCGACAGATCGAAGGACAAGACCGCGCTGGAGGCGGCGCAGAAGCAGCAGGATGTCGTCTCGGCAATTGCCTACGGATGGCGGGGCAACTGCATCTTCTTCACCCAGGTGTACTTTACGGATTTCCAGGCGGTCCCCCTGCTGCCGGATAACAGCGGCTCTAACTATGTCAGCAGCACCATCAGGAACAACAAGGAGGCCGAGAAAACCTATGCCTCCAACGTCAAGAACATGACCCTTTCGCCCGTGACCGCGACGCAGAGCGTCTCCACGTCCTGGTCCGCCTCGGTCACCAGTACGGTGGAGCATTCCTCGGCCTACACCTTCTCCGAGGCCTTTAAGATCGGCGCGAAATTCGCCTTCAAGCTGGTGGATATCTCCCCGGAATTTACCTTCACGGCGACACAGGCCTTTTCCGACGGCTGGTCGAAAGCCACAACGGAAACCAAGTCCGGCAGCATCAAGGAGAATGTGTCGGTCACGCTCCCGCCCTATACCAACGTCCTGCTCGAGCAGGGCAGCTCCTCCTCCGAAGTCGAGACCAGATACAACTGCCCCGTCGGGCTTAAGTATAAGACGACCGTCAGAACAGCCAAAATGACGATCATGCCGCTTTATGCGGCCGACGGTCAGATCATGGGCGATGTGGTCAGTTACAAACAGTACTGCTTCAACGTACCCTTCGGCCCGGACGCAAGGACAGATCTCTATAAGCGCGCCCTCCGGGACGGCGATCTGGATACGGATATGGCCGATATCCATTGGCCGAATGTGCTTGCGGTCAACGCTGTACGCAACACGATCGAAACTGTCGCCTCCCACGTTCCGGTGGCGCCCGTCGGCGCGACCTTCAACGAGACGCTGGACACCAGCTATACCGAGGTCAAGAGCCTTGCACCGACGGATCCGCTCACGATCGTAAGGATCCTGCCCCCGGATCTGAATTTTATCAACAGCCAGCAGCTTAACTACAACAAGCTCAACTACCTGCATGCCGACATGAAGGTGGGGGAGAGCTCCTATACCAACTACCTCAAGCTCCAGGGCGAGAATACCTACGGCGCGGAGTATTACGGCTTCAGCTACCGCAACGGGCACTGGGTCGTCATCAGGCCGGACGGGACAGACTGGAACGACGACACCGCTCCCGTCAAGGTCGAGCAGGACCCGGCCACCGGCTATATCCGCTATACGGCGGTAAAGCCCGGGACGTGCTTCCTGAAATACGTTATCGACGAAAACTGCTATTCCACGGCGGGAAACCTCGATACCTACGCCAAGAACGACGAGCTTGAGAGCACCGCTGCGCTGGAGATCACGGTCTCCGGCGTAAAGGAGGAGAGCGCGCCGATCGGGACGGTCCATATATCCGGGAACTATTTCGGCTTTGTCGGCAAGGAACCGGAGCGCCTTGACAAGGAGGACGGGCTGACCGTCTCCATTCAGGACTTGTCCGGCAAGGAACTGGAGATGCCCTATGTCTGGGAGAAGATGGAGCTGGACAGCCACGGCATCGGTATCAACGACGAAAACAAGGTCTTCTTCACAAAAACCGGCAAGTACCATGTTCGCGTGGTCTGCGATGAGATCAACGCAAAATCCGACTGGTATGAGATCGAGGTTCACAATTACACCTTCACCCCTGAGGGGGCCAGCATCATGGCCTCCTGCCCGGACCCTGAGTGCGATGACGTGATGTTCACGGTTCACGCGCCGAAGAAGACCGTCTACGGCGACGGGCAGAGCGCCTGGGCGAGCGTGACCGGCAGAATCCCGGGCATGACGCCGCCGATCGTCAAGTACAGGCGCGGCACCGAAGAGCTGAACGCCCCGCCGCGGGACGCCGGCACCTACAGCGCGAGCATCACCATCGGCAGTGCGACGGCGGAGGTGGAGTACACGATCGAACAGGCGGAATCTTCCATCATCGACACGCCCGTGGCCTCCGGCATCATCGCAGGGCAGCCTTTGGCAAGCAGCCAGCTCAAGGACGGCAAGGGCAGCACGGCGGGACGCTTTCTCTGGAAGGACGAAACTGTCCGGCCCACTCTGTCCGACAGCCAGAGAACACCGTATGAGGTGATCTTTGTCCCGGACTCGGCAAACTATAAGCCGTCAAGCTGCACGGTCATGCTGTCCGTGAACACGGATCCGGTCGAGGTCGTGACGGTTCCGAGAGCGAAGGTTCTGACCTACAACGACAGCGCACAGCAGCTTGTGGAGGCCGGTGAAGCGGCAAAGGGAAAAATCCTGTACGCCATGACGCAGGACACGACAACCGACGCCGAAGCACTCTCCTACAGCGAGGAAATCCCTGCTGCGACGGAGGCGGGCAGCTACTGCGTCTGGTACAAGACCGTCAACGCGGGCGGAGAGCTTGACGCAGGGCCGTATCTCATCCTGGTGACGATCGACAAGGCAGTGCCGACGGTGGACTTCCCGGTGCGAAAGCTGCCCGCGACAGGGGAGGATCAGCCCCTGATCGTCGATCCCATCGTGACACCCGAGAAGGACGTGACGGTCCACTACAGCCTGGGCGATACGGAGAACGAACTGACCACATTCCCGGCGGCGAAGGACATTGGCGAGTATCTGGTGTATTACCGCATCGAAAGCCGCAACCCCTCCTGTGAGTCCGTACCCTACAGCGACCCGGTGCGCATCAGCATCCAGAGCGAGATGGAGGAACAGCTTCCCGATCTTAAGGTGAGCCTGGAGGGCTGGGTCTACGGCGAAGAGGCGAATACGCCTGCCGTCACCGGAAACGAGGACTACCCCGTCAGCTTCCTGTACAAAGCGCTGGGCGACGACGATGAAAACTATGACGAAGCCGTGCCGAACGACGCGGGGGATTACACCGTGCGGGCCGTTGTCACCTCGCCGGATTACTACGGCGAAGCCACAGCGACGGCGGACTTTCGCATTGAAAAGCGCGTCCCGGTGCCCGGGGAAGACTTTGATATTCAGCCGCGCGTACTGTTCTTCACGGGAGATTACCAGCCGCTGGTCAGGATTGCGGTAAAGGACGGCACAACGCTGAAGCTCTGGTGCAGCTTTGACAGGTACAATACCCTTGCCGGAACGCCGAAGAAGCAGAACTCGGGCACATATGAGATCTGGTACAGAGTCAGCGGCGACAGAAACTATGAGGAGCTGAACGAGTGGAGCGGCCCCGTTGTCTCGACCATTCTGGACGAGACCGACATGATCGTCCCCGACGCGCTGGAAATCATTGGGGAAGAGGCCTTTGCCGGGATCACGGCGGAGAGCGTATATCTCCGCGAGAATGTGAAGCGCGTTGAAGAGTACGCGTTTTCAGACTGTGAACGGCTTGCGGTGCTGATCGTCGCGGGCGCGGAAACGGAGATTGCCGACAGCGCCCTTGCGGGCTGCGCGAATGTCACTGTGTACGGCCTGCCGGGCAGCGGAGCGCAGACCTTTGCCGAGAAGAACCATTTTGATTTTGTATCCCTGACAGGACAGGGCGCATAGGGAAGGAGGCACATACATGAGAAAAACAAGAACGATCACAGAACGCCGTACGCTCAGGCGGCTCATGGCGCTGCTCCTTGCCCTGGTGACGGCGCTCGGCTGCGCGGGCACGGCCTTTGCAGAGGAAACGCCGGAGTCGCCCGCCGACATACAGGATACGTATGAGCTCAACGGGGTCACCTATTATAATGTCGGCTCTGATAACTTTGAAAGCCCCGGCCATTACCTGTGCGATCTGATGAGAAACAGAAGCGCTGTACTCAACGGCAATTCCATGGTACAGCAGTGGCTCACACTTGGCGTCGGCATGCTTTTCGGCAACGAAAAGTTCCAGCAGAGCAGCATAAACTCATCTCCCGAAGCGTCCAAGGCCATGGAACATATGCGTCTGGGGATCGATTACGGAGCATACTCCGCGGGCGATTATACACCCGGCTCAAACGCGGGTGTGTATGCAGCCAGCCTCGATCAGGCTTACAACAAGCTCAAAGCCAATCTGCCCATCGCCTCCCGGGGACAGTGCGCGGATTTCATGATGCCCTATGACAAGAACGATAAGGACGCGACAGCGGCGGCCAAGCAGCAGAAGGACGTTGTCGCGGCAATCTGCTACGCGCATCAGCCGGGCTGGGTTACGGGCGTTGCCGTTTACTTTACGGATTTCCAGGCTGTTGCCCTGCTGCCGGACAACAGCGGCACAAATTATGTCACCAGCACCCTCAACAATAATAAGAAGGCAGACAGAACCTATGCCTCCAACGTCAAGAACCTGACCCTTTCGCCGGTGACCGCAACCCAGGACCTGACCACGTCCTGGACTTCCTCCGTCACCAGCACGGTGAATCATTCGTCGTCGTATTCCTTCGCTGAGGCCTTCAAGATCGGCGCGAAATTCAGCTTCAAGATCGCGGAGATTTCGCCGGAGTTTACCTTCACGGCGACGCAGGCCTTTACCGACGGCTGGTCGAAGGCCACGACAGAGACCAAGTCCGGCACCATCTCGGAATCGGTTTCCGTCTCCCTGCCTCCCTATACCAACGTCCTGCTGGAGCAGGGCAGCTCTACCACCGAGGCCGAGACACACTATAACTGCCCCATCGGCCTCAAGTACAGGGCAATCGTCATCCCCTTTGCCCAGTGGAGCACCGGAAGCGGCAACCTGAATGAGAGCGTGCGCTTCGCTGCAAACTTCGGCCCGGACGCCAGAACGGACCTGAACAAGCGGGCAATCAAGCAAGGGGATCTGGATATCGATCCGGATAACATTCGGTGGAAGAAAGCGCTTTTCACCCACTATTTTGAAGAAACGGCCAAAAGCATCGCAGAGCATGTCCCCATGTCGCCTGTCGGCGCGATGTTCACCGAGACGCTGGACACCACCTATACCGAGGTGAAGAGCATTGTGCCGCTGGAGCCCCTGGCCGTTGTGAGGATCCTGCCTCCGGATGTGAGCATAGTCGGCAACCAGCAGCAGTCCTACAATAACCTGAACTATCTGCACGCGGATATGAAGGTGGGGGAATCCTCCTACACCAACTACCTCAAGCTCAGGGGCGAAAACGCCTTCGGCGCGGAATATTACGGCTTCAGCTATCGCAACGGCCACTGGGTCGTCGTCAAGAGGGACGACACGGAATGGAACGATGACACCGCCCCTGTCAAGGTGGAGAAGGACTCCGCCACCGGCTACATACGCTATACGGCGGTCAAGCCGGGCACGTGCTTTCTCAAGTATGTCATTGATGAAAACTGCTACGCAACGGCGAACGATGCCAATACCTATACCAGGAACAGCGATCTTGTGAGCACGGCTGCGCTGGAGATCACGGTTTCCGGCGTGAAGGAGGAAATCAGCCCCACCGGGACGATCACCGTCTCCGGAAACTATTTCGGCTTTGTTGACAAGGAGCCCGATCGTCTCGACGGTGATGACGGACTGAAGGTTTCCATTAAGGACATGTCAGGCAAGGAGCTTGCAAAGACCTATTACTGGGAAAAGAAAGAGCTTGACAGCCGCGGCATCCAGATCGATGACGAAAACAAGGTCTCCTTCACGAAAACCGGCAAGTACCATGTCCGGGCGGTCTGCGACGAGATCGCCGCGAAATCCGACTGGTACGAGATCGAGGTTCACAATTACACCTTTACCGCCGAGGGAGCCAACATCATGGCCTCCTGCACGGACCCGGAGTGCGACGACGTGATGTTCACGGTCGAGCGCCCGAAGAAGACCACTTACGGCGACGGTAAGAGCGCCTGGGCAAGCGTGACAGGCAAAATCCCCGGCATGACGCCGCCGACGGTCATGTACTGGCGCGGCACGGAAGAGCTGAACGCCCCGCCGCGGGACGCCGGCACCTATGCTGCCAGCATTACCATCGGCGATGCGACGGCCAGAGTGGAATATGAGATCGCGCAGGCCGAAGCCTCCATCATCACTCTGCCCGAAGCCTCCTCCCTCACGGCGGGACAGCCTCTTTCCGCCAGCACCCTCACCGGCGGCAAAGCCGACACGGCAGGCAGCTTCCGTTGGAAAGACGAAACGCTCAAGCCCACCGTCTCTGACAGCGAAAAGACAGAGTACGAGGTGATCTTTACACCGCAGTCGGCAAACTATAAGCCGGTCGTCTGCAAGGTGAAGCTCAGCGTGGAAGCGGTTCCCACGGAAATCGTGACTGCACCCGCCGAAAAGGACCTGACATACACCGGCGAGGAGCAGGAGCTTGTCACACCCGGCGAGGCCGTCAACGGCAGAATCGTGTATGCGGTCACGGAGGACACGGACTTAGACCCCACAGAGCTGGAGTATTTCAGCACGATCCCCACAGCCGTGGAGGCGGGCACCTACTATGTTTGGTATATGACCGTCGGCACGGATGAGCATTCCGACTCCGAGCCGCGCTGCATCCCGGCGGAAATCAAAAAGATGGTTCCCAAAATCGAATTTCCGGTGACGCAGCTTCTCATGACCGGGGAGGAACAGCCCCTGGTGGTCGACCCCATTGTGACCCCGAGCAAAGGCGTGACAGTATACTACAGCCTCGGCGACACCGAGAATGAGATTATCGATTCCCCGATGGGAAAAGAGCTCGGGGTATATGCGGTGTACTACCGCATCGAGAGCGGCACACCCTCCTGCGAGTCGGTGCCCTACGGCGAACCCGTCCATATCAGCATACAGACGGCGCTGGAGGAACAGCTGCCGGATCTGCAGGTGAGCCTTGCGGACTGGACTTACGGGGAGGAGCCCGAAAAGCCCGTCGTCAGCGGCAACAAGGGCTATCCGATCAGCTTCCGGTACCGGGAGCAGCTGGAGGACGATGATGCCTATACCGAAATTGTCCCGACCGACGCGGGCGCGTATGTCGTTGAAGCCGCCGTAAGCTCCGGGGACTACTGGGGCACGGTCACCGCCACGGCGTTCTTCACCATTGAAAAGCGCACCCCGGTGCTAGATGAAGATTATGTCGTTCTGCCGAATATCCTCGACTGCGACGGCAGCTATCAGCCCCTGGTCGACAGTGCGGTGAAGGACGAGACGAAGCTCAGGCTCTGGTACAGCTTTGACAAGATCAATGTCCTCGCGGGCACGCCAAAGAAGCGCGACGCGGGCACGTATGAGATCTGGTACAAGGTCAGCGGCGACAGCAACTACGAAGAGATGATCGAATGGAGCGGCCCCGTTGTCGCCAGGATCCTCACCCCGATCACGGTCTCGGTAAAGGATGGAGCAAAATTCTTCGACGGCAAGCCGATGGAGAACGAATACTTCATCGAGGGGATGCCGGAGGGCTGCACGCCCGAAAACATCGTGTTCAGCGGCAGCATCACCGAGGTAGGCTCGAAGAGCGTCCGCGTGACGAACATTTCAATCATCGACGAGCAGGGCAATGATATAAGCGACGGCTGCCGCTTTGTGTTTATCCCCGGATTGCACGTTGTGCTGGATGAGCCCGACGTCACAGTTCCCGCAATGCTGAAGGAGATCGAAGCTGAGGCTTTTGCCGGGATCGGTGCCGGGAGCGTCATGCTCACCGAGAGCGTGGAGAGCGTCGACGCCTGGGCCTTTGAAAACTGCCCGCAGCTCAAGACGTTTATCGTCTGCGGCGCGGAGACGGAGATCGACAACCGGGCGCTCTCCGGCTGCGACGAGGTCATTGTCTGCGCCCCCGACGGCAGCCCGGCCGAGAAGTTTGCGGATTATAACAAGTTCAGCTTTATCCCGCTGGTGGATCAGGCCGGATAAAAACAAAATTGCTCCGGTGTTCCGAAAGGGGCGCCGGAGCAAAACAATTGGCCCGACATATTGACAAAACAAAATCCCTGTTGTAAAATCCATTCAATTGCTGTGACGGGCAGGAGTACGCTTTAAGCTGATCGCAGAGAGGGGACGGACGGTGCAAGTCCCTGTGAAGCTTCGCGGAAGGTCGGCCCCGAGCGTTCCGGGTGAAGGTTTACATAATTGCGTAGTCCGGGCGGGCAGCTCCCGTTATCGAGCTTTTGAGTGCCGCAAAACTGCGGAATCCAGGTGGTACCACGGTCTATGATCGCCCTGAGACAATGAGTCTCGGGGCGTTTTTCTTTTGGAGGAGACTATGAAATTTGAAGTAAAGACAGATCTGACAAAACAGGATTTTGAAGCCTATTATCAGCTCAACAATAAAGTACATGCCAGAATTACATTTCTTTTCGGCAAAGGCGGCACAATTCTGGCAGTCATCATGGCAGTTGTGCTGACGATCCTGATGGCGGCCTTTCGGCTGTGGAAAACGGACGCCATGCTGCCCTATTTGATCTACCTGGTATTTTTGATTGCCTGGCCTCTTGTAAATCGCTTTACGATGGCGCAGATGTATAAGGCAAACAGCAGCGGGATCAAAGGAGAATACCGCTTCGGGGAAGAAGAGGTTCAGCAGAAGCTGAACTATATGGACGGGAAATTTGCCTATTCCGCTTTCAAAGAGCTGTATCACAGCGGCAGTGCGTATTATATTTACATCGACAAAGCTCATGCAATCGTTCTGCCCGAGCGCTGCTTTACCCAGGGCGACCCCGCCGCCTTCGGCGCTTTTCTCACCGAAAAGACGGGCCTTGAAGTGAAAGAAATCAAATGAGTATAGAAGGAGTCAACAACATGAGAGAACTGCCGAAGACCTACGATCCCAAGCAGGTCGAGAAAAAGATCTACGATATGTGGGAGAAAAACGGCTGCTTTAAGGGCAAAATCGACCCGGACAAGAAGCCCTTCTCCATCGTCATGCCGCCCCCCAATGTCACGGGCCAGCTCCACATGGGCCACGCCCTGGACGCAACGCTGCAGGACATCCTGACCCGCTACAAGCGCATGCAGGGCTATGCCGCTCTGTGGCTGCCCGGCGTTGACCACGCGGGCATCGCCACCCAGATCAAGGTGGAGGAAGTGCTGCGCAAGGAGGAGGGCAAGACCCGCTACGACCTCGGGCGCGAGAAATTCCTCGAGCGCGTCTGGGACTGGAAGAAGCAGTACGGCGACCGCATCGTCGAGCAGCAGAAGAGCATGGGCGTGTCCTGCGACTGGAGCCGCAGCCGCTTCACCATGGACGAGGTTTGCGCCCGGTCCGTGCGTGAAAACTTCTGCGACCTCTACGAAAAGGGCCTCATCTACAAGGGCAGCCGCATCATCAACTGGTGCCCCCACTGCCGCACCGCACTGAGCGACGCCGAGGTCGAATACAAGGACATTCCCGGCTCCTTCTGGTATATCCGCTACCCGGTGGAGGACTCCGACGAGGAGTTCATCATCGCCACCACCCGCCCCGAGACCATGCTGGGCGACTCCGGCGTGGCGGTCAATCCCGCGGACGAGAAGTATCAGCACCTGGTGGGCAAGAACGCGATCCTGCCGCTCGTGGGCCGCAAGCTCCCCATCGTCGCCGACGATTACGTGGAGCTCGGCTTCGGCACCGGCGCCGTGAAGATGACGCCCTGCCATGACCCCAACGACTATGAGGTCGGCCTGCGCCACAATCTCGAGCAGATCCAGTGCATCGACGAGGACGCGAAGATCATCAACGGCGGCAAGTATAACGGCATGGACCGCTATGAGGCGCGCAAGGCCATCGTCGCCGATCTCGAGGAGCAGGGCTATCTTGTGAAGGTCGAGCCCTACAGCCACAATGTCGGCACCTGCTACCGCTGCGGCACCGTGGTCGAGCCCCTTATCAGCCCGCAGTGGTTCGTGAAGATGAAGCCGCTCGCCAAGGCCGCCATCGAGGTCGTGAAGGACGGGCGCATCAAATTCGTGCCCGAGCGCTTTACCAAGATCTACCTCAACTGGATGGAGAACGTCCACGACTGGTGCATCTCCCGCCAGCTCTGGTGGGGCCACCAGATCCCGGCCTGGTACTGCGACGACTGCGGCCACATCACCGTCTCCCGCGAGGACGCCTGCGAGTGCGAGAAGTGCCACAGCAAACGCATCCACCGCGACGAGGACGTGCTCGACACATGGTTTTCCTCGGCGCTCTGGCCCTTCTCCACGATGGGCTGGCCCGAGAAGACCGCCGACCTTGACTACTGGTACCCGACCTCCGTCATGGTCACGGGCTACGACATCATCTTCTTCTGGGTCTCCCGCATGATCTTCTCCGGCATGGAGCAGATGAAGGAGGAGCCCTTCAAGACCGTCTTCATCCACGGCCTCGTGCGCGACAGTCAGGGCCGCAAGATGTCCAAGTCCCTCGGAAACGGCATCGACCCTCTGGAGATGGTCGAGCAGTACGGCGCGGACGCCCTGCGCTTCAACCTCATCACTGGCAACTCGCCCGGCAATGACATGCGCTTCTATGTGGAAAAATGCGAGGCCATGCGCAACTTCTGCAACAAGCTCTGGAACGCCTCCCGTTTTGTGATGATGAACCTCTCCATCGAGGATAATTCGCTCCCTGAGAGGCTGGAGATCGAGGACCGCTGGATCCTCTCCAAGCTCAACGATCTGACGAAAGAGGTCTGTGAGAACATGGACAGCTTCGAGCTGGGCGTGGCCGCGGGCAAGATCTACGACTTTATTTGGGACAGCTACTGCGACTGGTATATCGAGCTGACAAAGCCGCGTCTCAACGGCGAGGACGAGGAGGCAAAGCTCTCTGCCCAGCGCGTGCTGCTGTATGTGCTCATTGAGATCTTAAAGCTCATCCACCCCTTCATCCCGTTCATCACCGAGGAGATCTGGCAGTCCCGCCCGCACGAGGGTACTGCCCTCATGCTCGAGCACTACCCGGCTTTTGATCCGGCTCTCAGCTTCCCCGAGGACGAGCAGAACTTTGAGATGGTCATGAACGCCATCAAGGCCGTCCGCGCCCGCCGCAGCGAGATGAACGTCCCGCCCTCCCGCAAGGCCCACCTCATCATCGTGACCGACAAGAAGGCCGCCTTCGAGGCAGGCGTGAGCTATATCAGGAAGCTCGCCTACGCAAGCGAGGTCACGGTCACTGCTGAGGCCCCCGCGAGCACCGATGGCATGGTCTCCGTCGTCACCGACAACGCCCGCATGTTCATGCCCATGGCGGAGCTTGTAGACCTCGAGAAGGAGCGCGCCCGCATCCAGAAAGAGCTTCAAAATGCCGAAAAGCAGCTTGCGGGTCAGAACGCGAAGCTTGCCAACGAAAGCTTCGTCACCCGTGCCCCCGAGGCCGTCGTCAACGTCGAGCGCGAGAAGAAGGCCAAGCTCGAAGCCCTGATCGAAAACCTCAAAATCAGCCTGGAGCACTTGGGCTAAAGCGACAAATTCCGCAAACCAAATACGATAGAATAACACCGCACAAAACGTGCGGTGTTTTATTAAGACAAGCCCAAAGCATGTCATTCCGAGGCCAGTTCGCAAACTGGCCGTGGGAATCCGTTCTCCGGTACAATGTTAGAAAACATGCGCTTTTCGGGGAATACGGATTGCCACACCAGTGACGTCGGTCACTGGTTCGCAATGACAAAAAACGGACGTTGTCTACAGTCTGACACCGCACAAAACGTGCGGTGTTATTTTTTATGCACAAAAGGAGCTGAGATAAATGGAAATCAGCACGGGCTTTGAGGCTGGGCGGCTCACGGTTTACCTGAGCGGGGAGCTGGACCACCATGAGGCGCGCCGCGCCATGCTGCGCATCGACGAGCTGCTGGACGAGTACCTGCCCCGCGACTGCGCTTTGAACCTCTCGCGCCTTCGCTTCATGGATTCCTCCGGCATCGCCGTCATCATCCGCGTCAGCCGCCGTATGCAGATTCTCGGCGGCAGGGCCTGGATCGAGGACCCGGCGCGCCAGCCCCAGCGGGTCATCGACGCCGCCGGCATCGACCGCCTTGTCCCCATCGCCATGAACAGATAAGGAGCAGCGCATGAAGGAGAATAATTACATAAAGCTGGAGTTTCCCAGCCACAGCAGCAACGAGGGCTTTGCCCGCGCGGCGGCGGCCGCCTTCGCCTCCCAGCTCGACCCCACCATGGAGGAGCTCGGCGACCTGCGCACCGCCGTGTCCGAAGCAGTCACCAACGCCATCGTCCACGCCTACCCGGACAGCATCGGCCGCATCTCCCTGCGCATGCGCATCCTCGACGGCTGCACCGTGGAGATCAGCGTGCGCGACTGGGGGAGAGGCATCGAAGACGTGGAGAAGGCCATGACGCCGCTTTACACCTCCGGCGGAGAGGAGCGAAGCGGCATGGGCTTTACCATCATGGAAAGCTTCATGGACAAGCTCCGTGTCCGCTCCGTCCCGGGAGGCGGCACCACCGTCACCATGCGCAAGCTCATCAGCCCCCGCGCAAAGCGCCTATGAGTCTCGAGCGCACAGAGCTCATCCGCCGCGCTCAAGCAGGGGAGAAGGAAGCGGCGCAGCGGCTTGTGGAGGAAAACGCGGGCCTTATCTGGAGCGTGGCACGCCGCTACTTCGGGCGCGGTGTGGAGCCGGACGACCTCTATCAGCTCGGCTGCGTGGGCTTCCTCAAGGCCATAGAGGGCTTCGATCCCGGCTACGGCACCCAGTTTTCCACCTACGCCGTGCCGAAGATCTCCGGCGAGATCCGCCGCTTCCTGCGCGACGACGGAGTCGTGAAGGTCAGCCGCAGCGTCAAGGAGCAGGCGGCAAAGATCCGCCAGGCACGCCTTTTGCTGGAGCAGCGCATCGGCCGCGAGCCCAAGATGTCAGAGCTGTCCGCCGAGACGGGCCTGAGCCCGGAGGAGATCGCTTTTGCCGAGACCGCCACCGGCCCCGCCGACAGCATCCAGCGCGAGAGCGGAGAGGACGGCTTTACGCTGGAGCTGGTGCTGGGCGACTTCGGCGCGGAGGACAAAATGGTGGAGCACGTGGCTCTGCGCGCTGCCATCGAAAAGCTGCCGGAACGGGAAAAGCAGGTGATCGGTCTGCGCTATTACCACGGCATGACCCAGCAGGACAGCGCCCGCGTCCTGCATGTGTCGCAGGTGCAGATCTCCCGGCTGGAGAGACGGGCTGTCGACATGCTTCGGAAAATGATGGAATGAATGAAAGCCCGGCAAACCGTGAAGGAATGCCGGGCTTTGCTGATGCTGTATACGGCTGTTATCCGTTGAGCGGAATGAGAAGCTTGTCGCCTGCCTTCATGAGGGCAAAGTCCTGGGTGTTGTAGGTCTGCAGATGCTCGCGGTTTTCGGCAAAGTCGATGCCGTAGCGGGTGAACACGCTCTCGACAGATTCACCCTCGAGCATGACGTGGGACATGACGGTGGTGTAGATCTTGGTTTTGAGATTTCTTTCGGTGGTGGGCAGGAGATAGATATCGCCGATCCTGAGATTGTTCAGATCCTTGTCCTCGTTGAGGGCCTTGATCGCGTCGGCGTAGTCGTCATAGGGCAGGCCCCAGAGCTTGTATATGAACTTGAGGGTGTCGCCCTTTGTCACCTTGTAGGGGATCACGTAGTAGTGGATCTTGTCCTTGGAGGAGATCAGGTGCGGCGCTTCGCCCACGATATCCTTCTCGGCCTTGGGAATCTTGATGGTCTCGCCGATGGTGAGGATCTCCATCTGAGACTCGCGGTCCATGCCGTTGAGGACCATGACGATGTACTTGTCCGTATCGTAATCTCTGCCGTTGGCCTTCAAAAGCTTGCGAACAGTGTCGCCCTTCTGGATCGTGACCGTGATATAGTCCTCCTCCGCGAAAGCGGCGGCAGGCAGCAGAAGCATGAGCATCACCAGGCTCAGGAGCAATGCGAGAGTGCGTTTGAACATGTCGGATAACCTCCTCAATATTTCCGCGTCGGCGGAACATCTGTCCGCTGCTGATGGATTTATCATAACAGAAAAAATGAATTATGTAAAGTAAATTATTGTCAGATTCAGGTTTTTTCTCCGATAACGCTGGATATAGAAAAACAGTTGCCTATACGATCAAAATGATGTATAATAATTTGCATTTTAGGATTGTAAACGGCTTGGACGTGATACCCCGGAGGAAATTCAATTCGTTTTTGGCGGGGATTTGCCTCGGCAAAAACACCCTGAGCCGAACTTAGTGAGGCCTCGCGTCGTCGTCAAACGAAACTCACTTCATTCCGCTTCCGTCTTACGAACGAAAGCTCCATATCCGTTCCTTCCGTTTTCCTCTCAAAATCAAAGCACAGGCTTTGATTTCGGTAAGGAAGAAGGAGGGAGCAGAGCGGCGTTTTCGTCACGCTTGACGAAAACAGAGCGGAGCGAGCTTCTTCTGACGCAACGCGGCGTGTTACAGTCCGCCGCGTGCGATAAACGCGAGTCCTCGATTGCGATCCTGATCGCAATCGATGAAGGAGGAAATCAAAAATGGCAAAAGATAAGAAAAAAACGGCGGGGGAGGCCCCGGACCCCTATGCTTCCACAAAGGATCTTTACGACTGGATACTGTGCCTGCTGTTCGCGCTGATCGTGTGCGTACTGCTGTTCGCGTTTGTGATCCACGTGATCGACGTGGTGGGCACTTCCATGGTGCCGACGCTTCATAACGGCGACAAGATGCTGGTGTCGGGCCTGCTGTATAAGCCCAAAGCCGGGGACATCGTCATCTTCAAGAAGGACGAGTACAGCCCCGACCGCGCCCTGGTAAAACGCGTTATCGCCACCGAGGGTCAGGAGATCAACATGGACTTTGCAAACGGCATCGTCTATATCGACGGCGAGCCCATCGTGGAGCCCTATATCAACGATCTGACCTACAACAAGCTGGACTTCATCGGCCCGAAGACCGTGCCGGAGGGCTGCGTTTTCGTCATGGGCGACAACCGCAATGCCTCGGTCGACAGCCGCAAGAACGAGATCGGCATGCTCGACACCCGCCTCATCATCGGCAGGGCGTATTACGTCATCTACCCGCTGTCGGTCCTGCGCGCCATCAAATGAGCGGGGGCATGGAGAAAATGAACATCCAATGGTTCCCTGGTCATATGACCAAGGCCCAGCGGATGATCGAAGAAAACCTCAAGCTTGTCGACGCGGTGTGTGAGATCCTCGACGCCCGTATCCCGGCCTCGAGCCGCAACCCGGATATCGACAGGCTTGCCGCCGGAAAGCCGCGCCTTGTGATCTTAAACCGCTGCGATCTGGCTGACCCCGAGGCGACGGCCCGCTGGCGCAGGTTTTTCCAGGCGCAGGGCATCGCCATCCTCGAGACTGACGCGAAGACGGGCAAAGGCGTGAACGGGTTTGTCCCCGCCGTGCGCGAGCTTCTCAAGGACAAGCTTGCCGATTACGCCGCCAAGGGTCAGGCGGGAAGACCCCTTCGCGTGATGATCCTCGGTATCCCGAACGTGGGCAAGTCCACCTTTATCAACAAAGTGGCGGGCCGCAAGGCAGCCATCGCCGGGGACAAGCCCGGCGTCACCCGCGGCAGGCAGTGGATCAGCATCGACGCGGGCCTTGACCTGCTGGACACCCCCGGCATCCTCTGGCCGAAGTTCGACAGCCAGGAGGTGGGGGAGATGCTGGCCATCACCAACGCCATCAAGGCGGACGTGCTGGACAAGGAGACTCTGGGCGCAAACTTTATGCTGAGACTGCGGGAAAACTACCCCGACGCTCTGCGCGAGCGCTATAAGATCGAGCCCGACCCCGCCCTCAACGGCTTTGAGCTGCTGGAGCGGGCGGCAAAGAAGCGCGGCTTTCTCGTCTCCCGCGGGGAGTACGACATCGAGCGCATGGCAAACACCCTTTTGAAGGAATACCACGAGGGGAAGCTTGGAAGACTGACACTGGAGATGCCGGATGACAGAGCTTTGGACGCTGGAAAATGAGATATATGCCGAGGGCTATACCCTGATCTGCGGCGTGGACGAGGCGGGCCGGGGACCGCTTGCGGGCCCCGTGTATGCCGCCGCGGTGATCCTGCCGCGCGGTCTTGAGATCAAGGGACTGAACGACTCCAAGAAGCTCACGGAGAAAAAGCGCGAGGCGCTGTTTGACCCCATCCGGGAATATGCGATCGCTTATGGCATTGCCTTTGCTGCGGTCGAGGAGATCGAGGAGCTGAATATCCTGAACGCCACCTTTCTCGCCATGAACCGCGCGATAGAGCAGTTAAGCCCAGCGCCGGAGCTGGCCCTCATCGACGGCAACCGCAATACGGGCATCCGTTTCCCGAGCCGCTGTGTTGTCAAGGGCGACGCGAAATGCGCCGATATTGCGGCGGCCTCGGTGCTGGCCAAGGTGAGCCGTGACCGCTATATGCTCCAGATGGCCGAGAAGTACCCGGAATACCATTTCGAGCAGCACAAGGGCTATGGCACGAAGCTCCACTATGACGCTTTGCGGGAGTACGGCCCGTCGCCCATCCACCGCATGAGCTTTCTAAAGAAGCTGTACGGATGAACGACAAGAAGGAGCGCGGCAATTGGGGCGAGGAGCGCGCCGCCCTGTACCTGCGCCTGCACGGCTATAAGATCGTGGAGCGCAACTTCCGCTGCCGCCAGGGGGAGATCGACATCATCGCCCGCAAGAGGGATATGGTGGCCTTCGTGGAGGTCAAGCAGCGCAAGAACGCGGATTTCGGCGAGGCCCGCGAGTTTGTGACCTACAGCAAGCAGCGCCGCGTGATCGCCGCGGCGGAGCTCTGGCTTTTGAAAACAGGCTGCGAGCTCCAGCCCCGCTTCGACGTGATCGAGGTCTACGCCCCGGAGGGGACCAAGACGCTCTTTCCGGAGATTCATCACATCGAAAACGCCTTTTCGGTGTGATAGAAGTGTTGCCTAGACTTGTGCGATACTGTAAATTTTCTGTTGATTGAGTAGTTTTTTTACCGTAGGGGAGGGGCTTGCCCCTCCCGCGCGGGGAAGCTGACATTTCCCGTATTCGCCCGGGCAAATACAGAAACTTGCCATATACTCCCGGGAGGGGCAAGCCCCTCCCCTACGGATGTACAGCCGAATCTGCTGAACTCGTCTGATATGTACCCCGCCCGGACGGGCAGGGCGCAGTCAGCACGTGCCGCGCGGGCAGAAGGTGGAGCAGTAGGTCTCGCCCTTGGAGCTTGCGTTCTCGTTCTGGACGCTGATGCGCTCGGCGTTGCAGCGGCAGTCCACGGTGTTGTACTTGCAGGCGATCACGTCGCAGCCGACGCCGGGATTGGACGTGTGATTTTTCTTTTCCGTCATGATACATTGCCTCCATTGTGATTTGGATTCAGCCATAGTATCTGCCGGTTTATTGTGATTATACGGAGGAAATATGGCGCTCTACACCATCGGTGACCTGCACCTGTCATTCTATAAGGAAAAGCCGATGGACATTTTCGGCGACAACTGGCGCGGGCACGCGGAAAAGCTGCGCGCTTCCTTTTCAAAGCTGAACGGCGACGACCTGACGGTGCTGTGCGGCGACCTGAGCTGGGGCATGAACCTCGAAGAAACTCTGCCGGATTTCAAGTTTGTGGATTCTCTGCCCGGCAAAAAGGTCATCCTCAAGGGAAACCACGACTACTGGTGGACCACTGCAGCCAAGACCAAACGCTTTTTCCAAGAGCAGGGCATCACCACCATCGACATCCTCCACAACAACGCCTTTTTCTGGGGCGATTACGCCATCTGCGGCACCCGCGGCTGGTTTTACGAGGAGGAGAAGGGCGGCGAACACGATGCGAAGATCATGCGCCGGGAGATCATGCGCCTGGAGGCGTCGCTGAAAGCGGCGGGGGAGCGGATGAAACTGGTCTTCCTCCACTACCCGCCCATCTACGGCAATTATCGCTGTGAGGAGATCTTGGCGCTGCTCAAGGAGTACCGCGTGCCGCTGTGCTATTACGGCCACATCCACGGCAAGGGTTGTTCCTGGGCCTTCAACGGCTGCAGCGCCGGGACGCAGTTTAAGCTCGTCTCGGCGGATTTCGTCAATTTCACCCCGGTGCGTATACCTTTTTCGGATGAGTAAAGGGAGACGTTTCTTTGCCATCCCCTCAAGGGGAAGGCAAATTAGCGCTACATTTTATTAATTTATCATTGATTTTACCAAAATTATCTGTTATCATAACCGAGTGCGTGCAGACACATATAGAGGAGGAAATCAACAATGATTCTGAAGAATGTTGAAAAGAAAAAAAACAATACCGCTGCTTTTGTGGTCGAGTCCAACGCCGCCGAGTTTTCCAAGGCCGTCAATGACGCCTACCTCAAGAACAGATCTTCCATAAGCATCCCGGGCTTTCGCAAGGGCAAGGCGCCCCGCGCCGTGATCGAGGGCATGTACGGCCCCGAGGTGTTCTATCAGGACGCCATGGACGAGCTGGCTCCCGAGGCCTTTGAGTACGGCTTGAAGGAATCCGGTCTCAAGACCGTCGGCGCCCCCGCCATCTCCGATGTGAACATCACGGATGACAAGACCGTTGCCTACACCTTCTCCGTGTCTGTCTACCCCGAGGTCACCCTCGGCCAGTACAAAGGCCTCGAGGCCGCAAAGAACATCCCCGAGGTCACCGACGCCGACGTGGAAGCGGAGCTTAACGCCACCCGCAAGCGCAACGCGCGCATGCTCGACATCGACGACCGCGCCGCGCAGATGGGCGACACCGCCAACATTGACTTCGACGGCTACCTCGACGGCGAGCGCTTCGACGGCGGAAAGGCGGAGGGCTACGCGCTCGAGCTCGGCTCCAACAGCTTCGTCCCCGGCTTTGAGGACCAGGTTGTCGGCATGAAGATCGGCGAGGAGAAGGACATTGACATCACCTTCCCCGAGGACTACACCCCCGAGCTTGCGGGCAAGGCCGTGGTCTTCAAGGTCAAGCTCAACAGCCTGACCACCCCCGAGCTTCCCGAACTTGACGACGAGTTTGCCAAGGACGTGTCCGAGTTTGACACCCTCGACGAGTATAAGGCCAGCATCCGTGAAAACCTCACCAAGTCCCGCACCGAGCGCGCAGACGCCGATTTCCGCAATGAGATCATGCGCCAGGCCGTTGAGAACATCACCGCCGACATCCCCGAGGTCATGATCGAGGAGAAGGTGGAGGACATCCTGCGCAACTACGCAAGCCAGTTCGGCATGCGCGACCGCAATGTCAGCCTCGACGAGCTCAAGAAGATGATGGGCATTTCCGACGAGGCCATGGAAACAAGCATCCGACCCGCCGCCCTCTTCCAGGTCAAGAACGACCTTCTGCTCGACGCTGTGATGGACGCCGAGGAGCTTGCCGACACCGACGAGGCATTTGCCGCCTACGTGGAGAAAACTGCCCAGGACATCGGCGCCACCGCCGAGCAGCTCAAGCAGTATTTCGGTGAGGACTTCATGCGCCACGAGTTCCGCAAGGAGCTGGCCACCGACCTCATCGTCGACAGCGCTGCCGTCAAGGCGGAATAATTTTCCTGCAAACCGGATAAGCTCTTTTTGATCTTTGTTTTATAAGGAGCCAGTCAATGAGTTTAGTACCCTATGTAGTCGAGCAGACCAGCCGCGGAGAGCGGTCCTATGACATTTTCTCCCGCCTGCTCAATGACCGTATCGTCATGCTGTCCGAGGAGGTCAACGACACCACTGCCAGCCTCATCGTCGCCCAGCTTCTGTATCTGGAAGCCCAGGACCCGGACAAGGACATCCAGTTTTATATCAACAGCCCCGGCGGCAGCGTCTCGGCGGGCCTTGCGATCTATGACACCATGCAGTACATCAAGCCCGATGTGTCGACCATCTGCATCGGCATGGCCGCTTCCATGGGCGCGTTCCTGCTGTCCTCGGGCGCGAAGGGCAAGCGCATCGCCCTGCCCAACGCCGAGATCATGATTCACCAGCCCTCCGGCGGCAGCCAGGGCCAGGCCACCGATATCCAGATCCAGGCGGAGCATATTCTCAAGATCAAGAAAAAGCTCAACGCGATCTTGGCGGAGAATACCGGCAAAAGCGTGGAAGAGATTGCAGCCGACTGTGAACGCGATCACTTCATGTCCGCCGACGAGGCCAAAGAGTACGGCCTGATCGACAAGGTCATCTACAAGCGTTGATAAGTGCGGAAGGGGGGACCGGAATGCGATCCCTCCTTCCTTTCGTAAGGGAGTTATTATGGCAAGAAATGAAGACAGACGCAGCATCCGCTGCTCCTTCTGCGGTAAGCCCCAGTCTCTGGTGGACCATCTGATCGCAGGCAACAACTGCTACATCTGCGACGACTGTGTGCGCATGTGCGCGAGCATCATCGGCGAGGAGATGGAGGACGAGCAGCAGACCGTCATCGGCCACGACGGCCGCCCGCTGGAGCTTAAAAAGCTGCCCAAGCCCATGCAGATCAAGCAGCGCCTTGACGAATATGTGATCGGCCAGGAGAGGGCCAAGATCGTCCTGTCCGTCGCGGTCTACAACCACTACAAACGCATCCTCCACGCCTCCAAGGACGACGTGGAGCTGCAAAAGAGCAACATCCTGCTCATCGGTCCCACCGGCAGCGGCAAGACCCTCTTTGCCCAGACCATGGCCAAGATGCTCGACGTGCCCTTCGCCATCGCCGACGCCACCACCCTGACGGAAGCGGGCTATGTGGGCGAGGACGTGGAGAATGTCATCCTCAAGCTTCTGCAGGCTGCGGACTTTGACGTGGAACGCGCCCAGAAGGGCATCATCTACATCGACGAGATCGACAAGATCGCCCGCAAGAGCGAGAACACCTCCATCACCCGCGATGTGTCGGGCGAGGGTGTGCAGCAGGCAATGTTAAAACTCCTTGAGGGCACCATCGCAAACGTCCCGCCGAACGGCGGGCGGAAGCACCCGCAGCAGGAGTTTATCCATGTGGACACCACCAACATCCTCTTCATCTGCGGCGGCGCCTTCGACGGCCTGGACAAGATCATTGAAAAGCGCACCGATAAGAAGAGCATGGGCTTCGGCGCCGAGATCGTGAGTAAGGCCGAGCGTGACGTGGGGCAGATCATGGCCCAGGTGCAGCAGCACGACCTTCTGCAGTTCGGCATCATCCCGGAGCTCATAGGCAGACTGCCCGTGGTCGCAACGCTTGAAAGCCTCAAGCGCGACGACCTTGTGCGCATCCTCACCGAGCCGAAAAACGCCATGACGCGCCAGTACCAGACCCTCATGTCCTATGACGGGGTGGAGCTCAGCTTCGAGAAAGAGGCCCTGGAGGCCATTGCCGATAAGGCTGTTGCGATGAAGATCGGCGCGCGCGGCCTCAGGAGCGTGGTGGAGGGCGTCATGACCGACATCATGTACCGCATCCCCTCCGACAAGACGGCGAAGAAAGTCATTGTCACCGCCGAGAGCGTGCGCGAGGGCACAAGCCCCCTGGTGCTGCATGAGAACGATATCGAGCTCGGCGAGCCAGAAGAGAAGAAACAGCTGAAAAGCGCAGAGTAAACGTACATCGTGCTGATTGCAAAAGTTTAGGTTTACAGATCTTATCGTTTTTGAGGGAGCTTTGCTTTCTCAAAAACACCTTGAGCCGAGCATAGCGACGCGTGGGAAGCGCGCGACGATCCAAGCTTGCTTTGCGAGGCCTCGCGCCGAACAAACACGGCGTGTTACAGTCCGCCGTGTGCAATAAGCGCGAGTCCTTCGATTGTGAAACGAAAGTTTCGCAATCGACGATAAGAAAGGATACGCCATGGCACAGAAAAATCAAGAATACAGGAAGCTGCCGCTGCTGGCCCTGCGCGGCCTGCACGTGTTCCCGGGGATGCTGCTCACCTTCGATGTGGAGCGGCCTGCCTCCATCGCGGCGCTCAATACCGCCATCCGCGCCGACCAGATCATCTTTCTCTCGGCCCAGAAGGACCTGAGCGCGGACCTGCCCACCGAGGACGAAATCTACGCTGTCGGTACGGTCTGCCGCATCCGCCAGCAGCTTCGCCAGCCGCACGGCAATATCTGCCGCGTGATGGTGGAAGGCCTGTACCGCGCGAAGGCGGAGAGCATGCACTGTGAGCCGGACAACTACTTTGCATACGTGGAGGAGCTTCCTGACAAGCCCGAGCGCGTGGGCAGCGAGAAAAAGGAAGCGCTTTTCCGCAGCTGCCTAAACCAGTTTGAGGAGTACATCCAGTATAACGGCGATATGATCAACGAGCAGCTTTTGAACCTGCTCGCCAATCCCGAGCCCGCCTATGTCTCCAACTACCTTGCCCAGAACGTGCGCCTGAGCGTGGAGGACCGGCAGCTCCTTCTGGAGGAGCGCTATCCCACGCGCCGCCTTGCGCTGATTAACCGCTTGCTTACGCGAGAGCTCAGCATCCTGAGCATCGAGAAGGAGCTTTCCGACCAGACCCAGGAGGCAATGAACCGCAACCAGCGGGACTACTACCTGCGCGAGGAGATGAAGATCATCCAGGCGGAGCTAGGCGAGGATGACGATATCGAGCTCTACCGCGAGAAGATCGAGGCCCTGCCCGTCACGGACGAGGTGCGCGAGAAGCTCAACAAGGAGCTGGGCAGGCTCGCCAAGCAGCCCTTCGGCTCGTCCGAGGCGGCCGTATTGCGCAACTACCTGGACATCTGCCTGGAGATCCCCTGGGGCGTCACCACGAAGGAGACCATCAATATCGCCAAAGCCCGCAAGAAGCTGGACGACGACCACTTCGGCCTCGAGAAGGTCAAGGAGCGCATCCTCGAATACCTCGCCGTCAAGCAGTTGAGCCCCGAGGTCAAGGGCGGGCTTCTGTGCCTCGTCGGCCCTCCGGGCACAGGCAAGACCAGCATTGCCCAGAGCATCGCCGCCGCTACGAACCGAAAGCTCGTGCGCATCTCTCTCGGCGGTGTGCATGACGAGGCCGAGATCCGCGGCCACCGCCGCACCTACATCGGCTCCATGCCCGGGCGCATTATCAGCGGCGTCATTCAGGCCAAGTCCTGCAATCCCCTGATGGTGCTCGACGAGATCGACAAGCTTGCCGCCGACTACCGCGGCGACCCCGCGGCGGCCTTGCTCGAAGCCCTGGACGGCGAGCAGAACGGGAGCTTTCGCGATAACTTCCTCGAGCTGCCTTTTGACCTGTCCGGTGTGTTCTTCATCACCACTGCAAACACCACCTCGACGATCCCACGCGCCCTGCTCGACCGCATGGAGGTCATCGAGCTCAACAGCTACACCGACGAGGAAAAGCTTCAGATCGCAAAGCGCCACCTGATCCCGAAGCAGCGCAAAAAGCACGGCCTCAAGACCGCGCAGCTCAAGATCCAGGACGACGCCATCCGCGGCATCATCGGCTCCTATACCCGCGAGTCCGGCGTGAGAAACCTCGAGCGCGAGATCGCCAATGTCTGCCGCAAGGCGGCCTCCGGCATTGCGGAGGAGAAGTACAAGAGCCTCAATCTCCACGCCTCCGGCCTGCAGGACCTGCTCGGCCCGGCGAGATTCAAGCCAGACACCGTGCACCCGCGCGACGAGATCGGCCTTGTGCGCGGCCTTGCCTGGACCCAGGTGGGCGGCGAGGTGCTGGACGTGGAGGTCGCAGTGGTCAACGGCAGCGGCAAGCTGGAGCTGACCGGCAACCTCGGCGAGGTGATGAAGGAGTCTGCCAAGGCCGCCATCACCTACATCCGCAGCCGCAGCGCCATGCTGGGCATCGACCCGGATTTCTATAAAAACCGCGATATCCACATCCACTTCCCGGAAGGGGCCGTGCCCAAAGACGGGCCCTCCGCCGGCATCACCATGACGGTGGCGCTCATCTCCGCCCTCACGGGGACTCCCGTGCGGCGCGATGTCGCCATGACAGGCGAGGTGACCTTACGGGGCCGGGTGCTCCCCATTGGGGGACTCCGGGAGAAGACCATGGGCGCGCTGCGCGCCGGGGTCAAGACCGTCATCATCCCGAAGGACAACGAGGCGGATCTCGAGAACATAGACCAGACGGTGCGCTCCAAGCTCAGCTTTGTGACTGCTGAGAATGTGGACGACATCCTGGACACGGCCCTTGTAAGAAAAACGAACGAGACAGTGATGCCCGCGCCTCTGCCCGTGCAGAGCCAGGAGCGGCTGCCCGTCAGACAGTGATATGAAAGCATTGAATGTCAATAAGGCGGAGTTTGTCAAATCCGCCGTCAGACCCAATCAGTTTATCGAAAGCTCCCTGCCCGCCGTGGCTTTTGCTGGCAAATCCAACGTGGGCAAGTCCTCGGTCATCAACCGGCTCTTAAACCGCAAAAACTTTGCCCGCGTCGGGGCCACGCCCGGCAAGACCATCCATGTCAATTACTTCCTCATCGACGAGTGCCTGTATCTGATCGACCTGCCCGGCTACGGCTACGCAAAGGTCTCTCAGGCAGAGCGCGAGCGCTGGGGCAAGCTCATGGAGGACTTTTTTGCCTCCGGCCTTTTCCAGCTCGGCGTCATGATCGTGGACGCACGGCACAAGCCCACCGCCGACGATGTGACGATGGCGGAATGGTTCAAAGGCGCGCCGTGCAGGCTTGTGGTAGTGGCCAACAAGCTCGACAAGCTCAAAAAGAGCGAGATTGAGCCGAACCTCGCACTCATCCGCGAGACCCTCGGCCTTCCCGCAGAGGTCCCGGTCATCCCGTTTTCCGCCGAGAAGGGCCAGGGTAGGAACGAACTTCTGGCCGAAATCAACAAGCTGGTGTAAAAAAACGATATATTTGTGAAATAGACTGACAGAAGCGAAAATGCTCGATCCTGTCATTGCGAGCCAGTGACCGATGTCACTGGTGTGGCAATCCGCCCGCCGGAGGTCGTAAGCTGCCGTAAACCATAAGCTGGCCGCTGGGAGTAACGGATTGCCACGCCAGTGTGATCACTGGCTCGCAATGACAAAGCGGGGAAGTGGGCCGCTCTTTGTTAAATCCTGCTGCCGGCCCTTACAGACTGCCTTTTTTATACGAAAACAGGCACGATTTCATTTAAGGCACGATTTCATTTAAGGGCCTCTTGTATTTTGTATCAGAATTTGGTAGAATGACGATATCTTGGGGGTGACTGCGATCAGCGACTGGGAACAAATCAAAAACGGCTTTGATTTCAGCTATCTGCTGCAGCTTTTGAGCGGCGTGATCCCGTCTCTCATCTGTATCACCCTGCATGAGCTGAGCCACGGCCTGGTTGCCTATAAGCTCGGGGACGATACGGCAAAGCGGGCCGGGCGTCTGACCCTCAACCCGTTGAAGCACCTGGACCCCATCGGCCTGCTTATGATGCTGACCGTACACTTCGGCTACGCAAAGCCCGTGCCGGTCAACATGAACAAGTTCAAAAACCCCAAGCGCGACATGGCCATCACCGCGCTTGCCGGCCCCGCGAGCAACGTGCTCATCACGGTGGTGTTCCTGCTCCTCTACGGCGCGCTCTATCGTCCCCTCGGGGGCAGCAAGGTCGGCGCCTATGTGCTGGACATGCTGCAGCTTACCGCCTATATCAGCATGGGCTACGCGATCTTCAACATGCTGCCCATCCCACCGCTTGACGGGTCCAAGGTCGTCTTCTCCCTGATGGAGGACGACAGCTACCGAAAGCTCATGCGCTATGAGCGCTACGGCAGCCTGATCCTGCTTGCGCTGGTTTGGTCCGGCGTTCTGGGCAGGCCGCTTTCCGCCGCGATCCGCTGGTGCTTCATGAAGCTTTTCCCGCTTGCCCAGTGGGCCAACAATGCGGTCAATACGCTGTTTTATAAGTGAACGTACATGGAAAATCCCAATTTCTTTCTGGAGGGCATCGTCCATGAGAAGGACGCCATGCAGGACTTTGAAGGCCCCTTGAGCCTGATCCTGCAGCTGCTCTCCAAAAACAAGATCGAGATACGCGATATCAGCATCTCCGACATCCTGGACCAGTACCTCGCGTGGCTGGAGCAGGCCCAGAGCATGGACCTTGAGATCGCCAGCGAATTTGTCCAGATGGCGGCGCAGCTTCTCTATATCAAGACCCGCACCCTCCTTGCCGCCGACGAGGAGGAGGTGTCGGAGCTCGAGCTGCTCATGACCTCCCTCGAGCAGCTCAAGGCGAGAGACGTATACACGTCCGTTCAGAAGGTTGTGCCGGAGCTCAAAAAAGCCTCGGAGCTGGGCCTTCTCTACTACGCAAAACAGCCCGAGCCGCTGCCGAAGGTCGGCAGAGAATACGAATACCGACATGAGCCGGTGGATTTGCTTCGCGCCATGTACCGCATCTATGCCCGCGGCGGCAAGGCGGCCCCGCCGGACATGAGCGCCAGAGTGCCGCAGAGGATCGTCTACAGCGTGCGCGACAAGAGTCTTCAGATCCTGAATCGTCTGCGCCGCAGCGACGTGAGCCTGCAGGAGCTCTACCGCGAGTGCGCCTCCCGTTCGGAGATCGTGGCGACCTTCGTGTCGGTGCTGGAGCTTTGCAGCATCGGCAGCGTCCACATCGAGCGCACCGAGGACAGCTACAGCCTCAGCTTCATCGGCGGCAATGTGGATGAAATTATGGAAAAGATCGTGGAATAAATGACAGATTATCTATCTTCAGCCATCGAGGCCATACTCTTTGCCGCCGGGGACAGCGTGCCCATGAAACGCCTGTCGCTGGTGCTGGAGGCGGACGAGCAGGCGGTCTCCGATACGGTGGACGCCCTGGCCGAGCGCTATGAGAAAGAGGAGCGCGGCATGCGCATATTGCGGCTCGACGACAAGGCGCAGATGTGCTCGGCCCCGAAATTTGCCGCCGTCATCAGCCGCTGTCTCGAGACGCGAAAGCCCCCCATGCTCTCCCAGAGCGCGCTGGAGACCCTCGCGGTGGTAGCCTATTTCCAGCCCGTGACGAGGGCTTATGTGGAACAGGTGCGCGGCGTGGACAGCTCTTATACCGTGAGCATGCTCACAGAGCGCGGCTTGATCGAGGAGTGCGGACGCCTGGAGGCCCCGGGCCGCCCCGCCGTCTTCCGCACGACGGACGCTTTCCTGCGCACCATGGGCGTCACGAAGCTTTCCGAGCTGCCCGTCCTGCCTGAGATCAGCGGCAGCGAAGGCCTCGAAAAGATACAGAGCGCGATCGACAAGCTTACCAAACCCCAGCAGACGGAACAAACAAGCACGGAGGATGCCCCTGACACAAACAGCGAGGAGGGATGAGTTTGATCGGATGGATAGCCCTCGGCGTCATAGTCGCCTTGGTGCTGCTGTTTATCTACCTGCCTGTGGTGGCCTGGATCCTTGTGGGACTCGTGCTGCTGATCCTTGCGCTGGTGCTCTTCGTGCCCATCGGCGCGGATGTGGGCTATGTGGACAAGGTGTTCAAACTTGCAGTCCGCATAGACGGCTTTGCCCTGCAGCTTCTGCCGAAAAAGCAGAAAGAGGAGAAGCCCAAGGAGGAAAAGCCCAAGCCAAAGAAGGAAGAGCCGCCCAAGGAGGAGAAGCCGAAGGAGGAAAAGCCCAAAAAGAAGCTGAGCCTCAACTTCACCAAGGAGGAGATCTTCGAGCTGATCAAGCGGGCGATCAACGGCCTCGGCAAATTTGGCAAGCTCACGGTGCGCAAATTCATGCTGCACTTTACGGCGGGCGGAATCGACCCCTACAACACCGCTATGAGCCTCGGCTACGTCAACTGGGCCCTGAGCACGCTGGCCCCCATCTGCGCGCGCAAGTTCAAGATCACCTGCAAGCCCGACGTGTGGACGGACGCAAACTTTATTGAAGAATTTCCAAGCGTCGAATTTGAAATCAGCGTGACGCTGCGCCTTATCCAGGTGGTGCGCATGGCCCTCGCGGTGGGCTGGGGCGTGGTCGTGGTGCTCATCAAAAACAAGCTGCGCCTGCGCAGGGAGGCCAAGCTTGCCAAACAGAACGGCACGGAACCTGTCGTTGAGAAACAGAGCGAAACAACTCCCGACATAGAGATCCAAAAAGAGAAGTCTGAGGAAAGGAATGACTCACATGGAGAATAATCCGATCGGTGCACTGATGCAGAACACAATGGAGAGTGTCAAGAACATTCTCAAGGTCGACACGGTCGTAGGCGATCCCATCTTTACCCCCGACGGGATCATGCTGGTCCCCATTTCCCGGATCAGCGTCGGCTTCGGCGGCGGCGGCGTGGAGTTCAGCAAGAAGGAAGGGGAGACCCGCCCCTACGGCGGCGGCAACGCCACCGGCGTCAAGATCGAACCCATCGGCTTTCTGATCATCAAGGACGGCGTTGTGCGCATGGTCAATGTCACCCCGCCCGCCAGCACCACCGTCGACCGCGTGATCGACCTGGTGCCCCAAGTCATGGACCGCATCGACGCCTTTATCGATAAACACAACGAGGACAAGAACAACAAAAAATAATCGGCGTTTAAAGGCGCATAATAAGCACTGCCCAGAATATCAGCAGGGTGGTGCTTATTATTCGGTCTGTAATCTGTACATTGCTCACAAGCATGATGCTGCTCACGCTGCCCGTCCCCGCGCATGCGGAGGCGGCGTCGGTGCAGGCAAAGAGCGCGATCGTCCTCTGCGCCGACGACGGCAGCACGCTTTTTGCGAAAAACGCTGACAGCCGCTGTCTCATCGCCAGCACGACCAAGCTCATGACAGCGCTGGTGTGCCTGGAGCATGCCGCGCTCGACGATACGGTGACAGCGCAGGATCGCCACTGCGCGGTGGAGGGCTCGTCCATGTACCTCAAAGCGGGGGAACAGTATACCGTGCGGGAGCTTTTGCTGGGCCTGCTGCTGGCCTCCGGCAACGACGCGGCCCTCGCCCTTGCCGAACACACGGCGGGGAGCGTCCCGGCCTTTGTGGGGCTCATGAACCGGAAGGCCCAGGTGCTGGGGCTGAAGGACACGCACTTTGAAAACCCCCACGGCCTAGATGCCTCGACCCACTATTCCACGGCGCGGGACCTCGGAAGGCTCATGTGCGCCTGCATGGAAAACCCCGCCTTCCGCTCGCTCAGCGCCCGGCGCACGGCGAACGCCGCGGGCCAGACGCTTGTAAACCACAACAGGCTTTTGAGCCTGTGTCCGGGCTGCGTCGGCGGCAAGACCGGCTACACCAAAGCGGCGGGCCGCTGCCTGGTCTCCTGCTGTGAGCGTGAGGGGATGCGGCTCGTGTGCGTCACGCTCTCGGACCCGGACGACTGGAACGACCACATGCGCCTGTACGATCGGGCGTATGCAGACTATGCCCTGCACGATCTGAGCACGGAGCTTTCCTTCGACGTGCCCGTTGTCACCGGCAGCCGTGAAAGCGTTCAGGCCGTCCCCGCGCCGGGGTCGAAGCTCGTCCTGCCCAAGGGAAGGGACAGCGAATTTACAGCGGAGCTGCCGCGCTTCGTCTTCGCGCCCGTGAGCGCGGGGGACAGGGCGGGCACGCTTCTCTACTGGAAGAACGGCACGACCCTCGCCCGCTTCCCGCTGGTTTACGCGGAAGAGGCGACGCTGGCTGATCCGTGTATGAAATACGCACACACGTGATCGATTCATCAAACATTATACTGTAGGGGAGGGGCTTGCCCCTCCCGGCAGTGCACGGTTATGATTCGTATTCGCTCGGGCGAATGTGTAATATGTAAATCTCTCCGCGCGGGAAGGGCAAGCCCTTCCCCTACGGAGAATCATTAAAGGATTATAGAAATTCCATGACAGAACGAATCCAAAAACTGATCTCCGCCGCGGGGCTCATGTCCCGCCGGGCGGCGGAGGAGGCCATCAGCGCGGGCCGCGTGGCGGTCAACGGCGTGAAAGCCGGCCTCGGCGACAAGGCAGATCCGGAGCTTGACACCATCACCGTGGACGGGAAGGTGCTGCCAAAGCAGGGCGAAAAGCTCTACCTCATGCTCAACAAGCCCCGGGGCTATGTGACCACGCTGCACGACGAGAAGGGCCGCAAAAACGTGACGGAGCTTGTCGGAGAGCTCGGCAGCCGCGTCTATCCGGTGGGCAGGCTCGACATGTACTCCGAGGGCCTGCTGTTTCTCACAAACGACGGAGATTTTGCAAACCGCGTCATGCATCCGTCGCATGAGGTGAGCAAGGTCTACCACACCTGGGTTACCGGGGAGAATATCGAAAAGGCAGTCCGCCGCCTGCGCCGCCCCATGGACATCGACGGCGTCACCGTGCAGGCCAAGGGCGTGGACATCGTCCAGGGCTATCCCGACCGGGCGCAGCTTTCCGTCACCATCGGCGAGGGGAGAAACCGCCAGGTGCGCAAGATGTGCGAGCAGGCAGGCCTCAAGGTCACCCGCCTTGTGCGTGTGGAGGAGGGCGGCGTGGAGCTCGGCAGCATCAAGACCGGGGCCTGGCGGCATTTGACCCCTGGCGAAATCACAAAGCTGCTCGGAAAGAAGTGACTACATATGCAGCTTGAATCCACAGAGCTTGTCGTCATCGGCGGCGGCCCCGCGGGCATGATGTGCGCGTATCAGGCGGCAAGCCGCGGGGTGAAGACCGTGCTTCTGGAGCTGAACGACAAGCTGGGCCGCAAGCTCCGCATCACGGGCAAAGGCCGCTGCAACCTCACCAACAACTGCGATGTCAAGACCATGATGGCGAACATCCCCGGCGACGGCCGCTTTCTCTACAGCGCGCTGAACCGCTTCGGCCCCGCCGATACCATGGCCTTCTTTGAAAATGCGGGCCTGCCGCTGAAGACCGAGCGCGGAAACCGCGTCTTTCCTCAGTCGGACAACGCAAACGACGTGGCGGCGACGATCGCGTCCCTCTGCCGCAAGGCCGGGGTGAAGACCGTGAAAACCTCCGCAAAGCAGATCATTGCCGAAAACGGCGCCGTGGCTGGCGTCATGACGGGGGAGGGCTATCTCCCGTGCCGCGCCGCCGCCGTCTGCACCGGGGGGCTCAGTTACCCGCTGACCGGCTCCACCGGGGCGGGCTACCGCTTTGCCGAAGAGCTGGGCCACACGGTCACGCCGCGCCGCCCGTCCCTCGTGCCGCTGGAAAGCCCGGACGAGACTTGCGCCGAGATGCAGGGCTTCTCCCTCAAAAACGTGACGCTCTCGGCCTACGAGGACGACAAGCTTATTTACAAGGAACTTGGCGAGATGCTGTTTACCCACTTCGGCGTCTCCGGCCCGCTGGTCCTCTCGGCGAGCGCTCACATGCGGCGCATGGGGCAGGCACAGTATCGCCTGAGCATAGACCTGAAACCTGGTCTCGACGAAAAGAAGCTCGACGCCCGCGTTCTGCGGGATTTCAATAAGTACGCAAACCGCGACTTCAAAAACGCCCTGGTCGATCTCGCGGGGCACTCCATGATCCCCGTGCTGGTACGCCTTTCCGGTATCCCGGAGGACAAGCCCGTGCATGACATTACGCGCCAAGAGCGTCTGGGCCTCGTGCGGCTTTTGAAGGCGTTTCCCGTCAGCATCTCCGGCTTTCGTCCAATCGACGAGGCCATCGTCACCGCCGGCGGCGTGAGCACGAAAGAGATCAACCCCCGCACCATGGAGTCAAAGCTCGTCTCCGGCCTTTACTTTGCGGGTGAGGTCCTGGACCTCGACGCCTACACGGGCGGCTTCAATCTTCAGATCGCCTGGTCCACCGGCTTCGTCGCCGGAAACGCTATATAAAAGGAGCAAACAATATGAACGGATTCAACGCAATCGCCATCGACGGCCCCAGCGGCGTGGGGAAGAGCACCATGGCCAAGCGCCTGGCTAAGGCCTTCGGCTTTCTCTATGTCGATACCGGGGCCATCTACCGCACGCTCGGCCTTGCCTGCTATGAGGCGGGCATCGACCGCAAGGATGAGGACGCGGTCATGGAGCTTCTCCCGACGCTCGATATCGCCATCCGCTATAACGAGCAGGGTGAGCAGTGCATGTACTTAAACGGCCGGGACGTTTCCCGGGAAATCCGCGAGCCGGAGATCTCCCTGTGCGCCTCCGACGTCTCTGCCCACCCCCGGGTGCGGAGCTTCCTGCTGGACATGCAGCGCAAATTTGCCCGTGAGAACAACGTCATCATGGACGGGCGCGACATCGGCACCGTTGTCCTGCCGGACGCGGAGCTCAAGATCTTCCTCACCGCCTCGGCCGAAGTGCGGGCGCGCAGGCGCTACAACGAGCTGAAGGAAAAGGGCAATGACGTGAGCTTTGACGAGGTTTTGCACGATATGATCCGGCGCGACGAGCAGGACACCACCCGCGCCGCCGCGCCCCTTAAAAAGGCGGAGGATGCATTCGAGGTCGACAGCGGCGGCATGAGTATCGAGGAGACCTTCGGCCGCCTGTGCGAGATCGTCATCAATAATCTTGCCGTGAGCCCGGAGGAGAAGGCGTGAAAAAACTGATCGTGGCCGAGAGCGCGGGTTTCTGTTTCGGAGTGCGCCGCTCGGTGGACATGGCAATGAAGCTTCTTGACGAGCACGGCGCGTGCGCAAGCCTCGGGGAGCTCATCCACAATGAGGACGTGGTGAACGCTCTCAAGGAAAAAGGCATGCGTGTGGTGAACACGCCGGAGGAGGTCACGGCGGGGGAGCGGGTGCTGGTCCGCGCCCACGGCGCCGCGCCGGGAATCTACGAAGCGCTGGAGCAGGCGGGAGCCGAGATCCATGATGCAACCTGCCCCAAGGTGCGTGCTATCCACAAAATCGTAGCCCGGGCGAAGGAGGAAGGCCGCTTCACCATCGTCATCGGCATGCGCGCCCACCCGGAGGTCAACGCGATCTGCGGCTGGTGCGGGGAACATGAAGTGTTTGAAAATGCCGAAGAACTGGAAAAATGGCTGAAATCAAAGCCCGATCCTTGGGAAAAACCTATAACTGTGGTGGTGCAGACGACGCAGACGCACAGTAATTTTACCGAATGTTGTTTGTTCATAAAAAAAAGATGTACAAATGCGAAAATATCTGATACAATATGTCTTGCTACGTCCACGCGGCAAGAAGAAGCAGCGAGAATTGCTTCGGAGTGTGACGCAATGGTCGTCATCGGCGGAAAGCACAGTGCCAACAGCGTGCATCTGGCACAGATCTGTTCGGAGCACTGTCCAAACGTCCAGTTTATCGAGCGCACCTGTGAGCTCGACACGGACAGGCTTGAGGCCGCAGACACAGTGGGCCTCACTGCCGGTGCATCGACCCCTGCGTGGATAATTAAGGAGGTAAGAAACAAAATGAGCGACGAGATCAAAAATGAGCAGTCCACAGTTGAGAAGGAGATGTCCTTCGATGAAATGCTGGAGGAGACGCTAAAAACAATATATAATGGAGATAAGGTAACCGGCCTGGTTGTCGCGATTACCGGTACTGAGATCAGTGTCGATCTCGGCACCAAGTATTCCGGCTTCATTCCCACGTCCGAGTTCACCGACGACGGCATCAAGGTCGAAGACGCCGTCAAGGTCGGCGATACCATCGAGGCCGTTGTCGTCCGCGTCAACGACGTGGAAGGCACCGCGATGCTTTCCAAGAAACGTCTGGACGCCGCCAAGATGTGGACCGATATCGAGGACGCCGTCGAGAGCGGCGCTGTGCTCGAGGGTGTTGTCACCGAAGAGAACAAGGGCGGCGTTGTCGTCAACGTCAAGGGCGTGCGCGTGTTTGTCCCCGCCTCCCAGACAGATCTGCCCCGTGATGCCGAGCTGAGCCAGCTTCTCAAGAAGACTGTCCGCCTCAAGATCACCGAGGTCAACAAGGCCCGCAAGCGCGTTGTCGGTTCCATCCGCCGTGTCGCCCAGGCCGAGCGCCGTGAGCGCATTGAGAACATCTGGAACGAGATCGAGGTCGGCAAGAAGTACCACGGCGTCGTCAAGTCCCTCACCAGCTACGGTGCCTTCGTCGACATCGGCGGCATCGACGGCATGGTTCATGTCTCCGAGCTGAGCTGGGGCCGCATCCACCAGCCCTCCGAGGTCGTCTCCGTCGGCGACGAGATCGACGTCTACGTCATCAGCTTCGATAAAGACAAGCGTAAGATCTCCCTCGGCTACAAGGATCCCGACGGCAACCCATGGACCCAGTTCACCAGCCGTTATCAGGTCGGCGATATCGCCAACGTCAAGATCGTCAAGCTCATGCCCTTCGGCGCCTTTGCCGAAGTCCTGCCCGGTGTTGACGGCCTGATCCACATCTCCCAGATCGCCAACCGCCGCATCGGCAAGCCCGAGGATGTGCTGACCGTCGGCGACGAGGTCGAGGCCAAGATCACCGCCATCGATGAGGAGAAGCACAAGATTTCCCTGTCCATCCGTGCCCTGTCCGAGCCCGCTCCTGTCCAGCCCGTTGAGGTTGAAGAGGCGTACGAGGAAGAGCCCGCCGCCGAGGAAGACGCTCTGGTTTACGAGGTCTCCGCAGACGGTGTCGCCTCCGGCATCGCCCCCGAGGCAGAGGAGTAATTCAACGACAAACACAAATGACGCTGCGAAAGCAGCGTCATTTTTTGCAGTGATTAACGACGGCGTCAGCCGACGCGCTCCTTGAGCCAGGTCAGGATGTCCTGATAGACCTCGTCCTTGTTGGTCTCGTTGAGCATCTCATGCCGTCCGCCGGGGTAGAGGCGGATGAACACATCGTGCAGGCCAGCCTTGCAGAAAGCCTCGTAAGCCCGCTTGACCCCTTCGCCGTTTTCACCGACGGGGTCCGCGTCGCCGGACATGAAGTAGATGGGGTGCTCCTTGTTCATCTTGTTGATGTTGGCCTGATCGGTGATGAACTTGATGCCGTACATCATGTCGCAGAAGAGGCCGTTCGTGGCAATGAAGCCGCAGAGGGGATCGGCAGCGTAGGCGTCGGGCACGGCGGGATCGCGGCTGAGCCAGTCGTAGATCGTGCGGGGATTTTCATAGCCCTTGTTGTAGGAGCCGAAGGCAATGTTGTTGAGCGTGGTGCCGACGGTGTGTGCGCCGTCCTTGAGCACAAAGAAGCAGGAAGCCGCGTAGCCGCCGATGACCATCAGGCGTGACTGGTGGCCGGTGCCGCTGATGATGGCGGCGTCATATTTGTCGGGATGCTTGATGAGGTAGGTGCGGGTCAGAAAGCTGCCCATGCTGTGGCCGAAGAAGACATAGGGGACATTCGGGAAATCCCGCTTTATCAGGTCATGCAGGTTGTCCATATCGGCGACCACATAGTCCCAGCCGTTTTCCTCGGCAAAGAAGCCCTGCTCCTCGGGGATGCGGATGGTCTTGCCGTGGCCGAGATGGTCGTTGCCGACGGCGACATAGCCGTTTTCGGCGAGGAAGGACATGAAGGGGCGGTAGCGCTCGATATGCTCGGCAATGCCGTGGGCGATCTGAACAACGGCCTTCGGCTTGCCGTCGGGCAGACACTTGAGGCCGTGGATGGTATTGCGTCCGGTGCTGGAGGGGAAGTAAAAATCAACAAATGTGGGCATCGGGAAACCTCCTTGATATGTTTCGGAAAAGGCCGGCAAATTAATGAAAAACCGTAGGGTTCGGTCCCCAGATCGACCCGCCGCATCTCATACATTGCCAGTAAACAGCGGGCCGATGAAGGCATCGGCCCCTACGACCTTTGTTTTTGGAGGGGCTGCCTCAATTTGAGACAGCACCTTTGCATCTTTTGAAAATCAGCCGACGATGGCCTTGGTGTCGCGCGCGATGACGAGCTCCTCGTTGGTGGGGATGACGAAGACCTTGACCTTGGAGTCGGGGGTGGAGATCATGATGTCCTCGCCGCGCTTGGAGTTTGCGGCCTCGTCGATCTTGACGCCGAGGTAGCCGAAGTACTTGGCGATGGCGGCGCGGGTATCCTTGTCGTTCTCGCCGACACCGGCGGTGAAGATGATGGCGTCCACGCCGTTCATGGCGGCAACATAGGAGCCGGCGACCTTGGCCACCCAGTAGCTGAACATGTCGAGGGCGAGCTGGGCACGCTCGTTGCCCTCGGCAGCGGCAGCGGAGAGGTCACGGAAGTCGGAGGAGACACCGGACACGCCCAGCATGCCGGACTTCTTGTTGAGGATGTTGAGCATTTCGTTGATGTCGATGCCGTACTTGTTCATGATGAACTGGATGACACCCGCGTCCAGATCGCCGCAGCGGGTGCCCATGGGCAGGCCCACCAGAGGCGTAAAGCCCATGGAGGTATCGACGCTCTTGCCGCCGTCGATGGCGCAGATGGAGGAGCCGTTGCCCATGTGACAGGAGATGAGCTTGAGCTCTTCGATGGGCTTGCCCATCATCTCGGCGCAGCGGCCGGAGACGTAGCGGTGGGAGGTGCCGTGGAAGCCGTAGCGGCGGATGCCGTCATTCTTGTAGTAGTCATAGGGGACAGCGTACTGATAGGCCTTGCCGGGCATGGTCTGGTGGAAGGCGGTGTCAAACACGGCGACCATGGGCACGTCACCCATCACGTCGCGGCAGGCCTTGATGCCGGTGATGTTGGCGGGGTTATGCAGAGGGGCGAAGGGGATGCACTCCTCGATGGCGGCCATGACGGCGTCGTCGATCTTGACGGAGGAAGCAAACTTCTCGCCGCCGTGGACCACGCGGTGGCCGACAGCGTCGATCTCTTTCATGGAGCTGACAACGCCGTATTCCGCGCTCGTGAGCTTGTCGATGACAGCCGCGATGGCCTCGGAGTGGGTGGGCATGGCGACGTCCTCATTGAAGACGGGCTTGCCGCCGACCAGGGGGCTGTGCTTGAGATGACCGTCGATGCCGATGCGTTCGCAAAGGCCTTTGGCCATGACCTGTTCGGTCTCCATGTCGATGAGCTGGTACTTGAGCGAGGAACTGCCGGCGTTGATGACTAAAATTTTCATGTCACTTTCCCTTTCTATTGTAATTGCTGCGATTGTCCTATAAAATATGCCTGTGTCTATTCTAATACATTTACAGGAAAAAGCAAGATTATTTTTCAATTGCGAACGCGGTTCGCAATTGAGTACTCGCGCAAGGGCACACGGCGGATCGTGACACGCCGTGTTTGGTCGGCGCGAGGCCTCGCATAGCTCGGCTCAGGGTGTTTTCGGGGAAGCAAAGCTCCCCAAAAACATATTAAATCGATTAGGATGAGAATACATACATGGCAGGGAGAGAAGTAATTTTGCATACAGTCGGCATTGTCTGTGAGTATAACCCCTTTCATAATGGGCACCTCTATCAATTAAACGAGACCCGCCGCCTGCTTGGTGCGGACACGGTGACGGTCTGCGTCATGTCCGGCGATTTCGTACAGCGGGGCGAAGCTGCGGTCTTCGACAAATTTGCCCGCGCGGAGGCCGCCTGCCGCTGCGGGGCAGATCTCGTGGTCGAACTGCCGCTGCCCTGGTGCTTAAGCTCTGCCGAGGGCTTTGCCTTCGGATCGGTGTCCCTGCTCTCGGCCCTCGGCTGCGACACTCTCAGCTTCGGCAGCGAGAGCGCGGACACTTTGGCGCTGCGCTCCCTCGCGGCCTTCCTCTCAGGGAAAGAAGCCCAGGACCGCATCCATGCCCTCATGGACGCGGACGAAACGCTCTCCTTCGCCCGCGCCCGGCAGCTCGCGGCGGCGGAGGCACTGGGGGACTCGGCGGCGCTGCTGTCCAATCCCAATGACATCCTAGCTGTCGAGTATCTCAAGGCGATAGCCCGAACAGGGGCAGAGCTGGAGACGCTCGCAATCCGCCGCGAAGGCGCCGTCCACGACAGCATAACGGAAGGGGAATACCCCTCGGCCATGCGCCTGCGTGAATTGCTGCGCGGCGGTGGGGACATCTCCGTCCACATCCCTGCGCCCGCCATGACGGTATTCACCCGCGAGATACAGGCAGGCCGAACGCCCCGCCGGGACCTGCTTGAAACCGCGCTGCTGTCGCGCCTGTACCGGCTCGCCCCGAAGGACTTCGACGACCTGCCGGACGCGGGCGGCGGCGCGGGCCGTCGGCTGTACCGCGCCCTGTGGATGTGCGGGAGCATGGACGAAATCGTCAGGGAGGGCTCCGGAAAACGGTATACCGCGGCCCGCATGCGGCGTATGCTGTATGGTGCCGCTCTCGGCCTTTGTGCAGAAGATACAAAGACCGCCCCGTCCTACATCCGAGTCCTCGCCGCAAGCGAGAAGGGGAGGGCTCAGCTTGCGTCTCTGCGGGGGAAAACGCCGTTGCCGGTCCTAAACAAATCGGGAGAGATCAAAAGAGCCGGATTGCAGGCTCAGAAAGTGTTCAGACTCGGCGCGGAGGCGCATGAGCTCTACCGCCTGGTATGTCCGTCAGCGGGACGGTGTGAGCCCGGGGAGGATTGGCGGAAAGGCACGGTCATTGTCTAAATTGACGAAAGAGGAAAAGATTTGCTTCAAATTTTTCAAAAAAACCACAATTGCAATTTAACGGTTTAACGTGCATAATAAACATGTGTTAGAACAAAGACAGCTGTCTTTGAAATACGGACTCAAAAAGGGAGGAAACAAAATGAAAAAGGTTCTGTCTTTAACACTGGCCCTGATCATGATCTTTGCCCTGTGTTCTGTCGGCGTGGCCCATGCCGATAACCCCGTCGTGAAAATCGGCGTGTTTGAGCCCCAGTCCGGCGACAACGGCGCCGGCGGCAAGCAGGAGATTCTGGGCATGCAGTACGCAAACCACCTGACCCCCACCGTCGACATCGGCGGCACCACATACGATGTGGAGCTTGTCTACGCTGACAACGCCTCCTCCAACGACAAGGCGCCCACCGCGGCCCAGACCCTGATCTCCAGCGGCGTGTCCCTGGTTCTCGGCTCCTACGGCTCCGGTGTGTCCATCGCCGCAAGCGACACCTTTGACGCTGCCGGAATGCCTGCCATCGGTGTCACCTGCACCAATCCTCAGGTAACGCTCGGCTGCGATGTCTACTTCCGTATCTGCTTCACCGACCCCTTCCAGGGCCCCATCCTTGCCGCTTACGCCAAGAATAACCTCGGTGCTGCAAAGGCCTACTGCCTGGCCAAGCAGGGCGACGACTACTCCGGCGGTCTGTGCAACTACTTTATGGAAGCCTTCGGCAAGGACAACTGCGTTTACGAGCAGTTCCCGGAAGGCACCTCCGACTACTCCACCTATATCACCAATGCCCAGAACCAGGGCTGCGATGTGTTCTTCGCCCCTGTCTCCACCGAGGCTGCCGCCCAGATCATTGCCAAGGCTGATACGCAGGGCCTCGGTATGCCCATGCTGGCCGGCGACACCTGGGACTCCAATGTTATTACCGATGCTGCCAAGGGCAAGAATGTCCAGGTTTGCGTTTCCACCTTCTATCAGGAAGGCGCTGATGCCGATTTCGATAAGGGCATCAAGGAGTGGATCAACAGCGACTCCACTGCAAAGGCCAACAACGGCGGCAATGATATGGTCGCTGCTGTGACTGTCATGGGCTATGACGCATACTATTTTGCTCTTGAAGCGCTCAAGGCTGCCGGTTCTACCGACCCCGCCGATGTGCTTGAGGCTCTGCCTGGTGTCACCTTCAACGGTGTAGGCGGCTTTATCGAATTTGACGAGAACGGTGATGCAAAGCGCGATGTCGCGGTTATTAAGGAGTGCAACACCGAGACCGGTGAGTGGAGCTTCCTTGACCTGGCCCATATCAGCTGATAAAACAGCTATGCAGTGGATGTGAGTCCCGGCAACGGGGGATGCATTCAAAAAAACTATTTGCTGGCGGGGGTCACAGCTCCCGCCAGCAATGTTATGTAAATCGCGCGCACATTCTATTTTTATCCTCCTGTAGGAAGGAAGCCTGTTTATGGAAGCATTGAAAACGACCCTCCCTTATATCATTTCCGGCATCTCCGTGGGCGGCCAGTATGCCCTGATCGCCATCGGCTATACGATGGTCTACGGCATCCTGCGCCTGATTAACTTTGCCCACGGCGATGTGTTTATGGTGGCGGGCCTCATGATGGTGTATCTCGCCGCGTCCCTGCCGCTCTATCTCGCCATCCCGCTTGTGATCGCGCTGACGGTGCTGCTCGGCTTTACGATCGAGCGCGTGGCGTACAAACCCCTTCGCACCGCGCCGCGCATGTCCGTCATGATTTCGGCCATCGGCGTGAGCTATCTGCTGCAGAACCTCGCCCTTTACATCACAGGCGGCCTGAACAAGAACTATCCTCAGATCCCGTGGATCTCGGACCGCATCAGCCTCTTCGGCATGGAGACCTCCCGCGTCACGGTCATCACGCCCTTTCTGACGATCGTACTGGTCTTCGCCCTCGTCATGCTGATTAACCACACCAAGATCGGCATGGCCATGCGCGCCGTCTCCCGCGATTTTGAGACCTCCCAGCTCATGGGCATTCAGATCAACCGCGTCATCTCCGCGACCTTCATCATCGGCACTTTCCTCGCCGCCGTCGGCTCCATCCTCTTCTTCACCAACTACCCAGGCGTCGTGCCCACTTCGGGCGCCATGCCCGGTCTGAAAGCCTTCGTGGCGGCGGTGTTCGGCGGCATCGGCTCCATCCCCGGCGCTGTGATCGGCGCCTTCATCATCGGCATTGCCGAGAGCGTCATCAAGGGCCTTGACACCATCCTCATTGTCAACGGCGTCATCAGCGAGCAGATCGGCCTTGCCACCTTCTCCGACGCCTTCACCTTCGTGCTGCTCATCATCATTCTGGTATTCAAGCCCACCGGCCTCTTCGGCGAGAAGAGCACCGACAAGGTCTGAAAGGAGGGGAAGGATATGATCGAAAACAAAAGCCAAAAACGGAAGAACGCCTGGATCGCCTTCCTCTGCGTGCTGGCCTTCCTCGCGCTGATCTTCTGCCTTGACCAGTGGATCAAGCCCACCGACAAGCTCGGCATGCTGCTTATTGTGCTGCAAAAGGGCTCTGTCTACGCCCTCGCCGCCGTGTCCATGAACCTCTTAAACGGCTACACGGGTCTTTTCTCCCTGGGCCACGCGGGCTTCATGCTCCTGGGCGCTTACACCTACGCCATCTTCACCATCCCCGACAAATCCCGCGACGCAGTGTATCAGTACTTTGACGCGGCCATCCGCTTCTCCATCCCGGAAAAGCTCTCAGAGCACATGGGCGGCTTCGGCACGGCGCTTGGCGTGTTCATCGCGCTGGTGCTGGCGGGTCTCGTCGCGGCGCTGATGGCGTGGCTCATCGGCCTGCCGGTCCTGCGCCTTAAATCCGACTACCTCGCCATTGCAACCCTCGGCTTTGCCGAGATCATCCGCGCCGTCTTCCAGTGGAGCAAACTCGGCCCCATCACCAACGGCTCCAACCTTTTGAAAAACTTTGCCCGCGCCAGCAAGTTTAAATTAGAGATCGCAGGGACAAAGCTGAGTCTGTCAACCTTTGTTCCGGTCCTGATCGCCACGGTGTCGATCACCCTCATCGTCCTGATCGTCAATTCCACCTATGGCCGTGCCTTCAAGGCCATCCGTGACGATGAGGTGGCGGCGGAGGCCATGGGCATCAATCTTGCCAGGCACAAGATGATCGCCTTTGTCACAAGCTCCTTCTTTGCGGGCGTGGCGGGCGCGACGCTTGCCATGGTGCTGTCGATCGCCCAGGCCAACAACTTCAAATCCGCCATGACTTATGAGATCCTGCTCATGGTGGTGCTCGGCGGTATCGGCTCCATCACGGGCTCGGTCATCGGCTCGCTGCTGTTTGTGGCGGCGTCCGAATGGTGGCTGAGAGGCCTCGACTCCGGCAAGTTTCTCGGCATCGAGGCGCCGAACATTTTCCGCAACGGCTTCAGGCTCGTGGTCTTCTCCGTCATCATCATGATCGTGGTGCTCTTCTTCCGCGAGGGCATCATGGGCGAGAAGGAGCTGCCTGACCTGTTCCGGAAAAAGAAGAAAGACCCGGCGAAGGAGGCACAGTCATGAGCGAGCAGAAAACAAAGCTGCTGGTGGAGCATGTCACCATGCAGTTCGGCGGCGTCGTGGCTGTCAACGACCTGTCGATGGAGGTGCGTGAGGGCGAGATCGTCGCCATCATCGGCCCCAACGGCGCGGGCAAGACCACGGCCTTCAACGTCATCACCGGCGTCTACGCGCCGACCAACGGCCGCGTCAGCTTTGACGGCGAGTGCGTGGTGGAAAACTATCCCCACGGCAAGATGAAAAAAAGCTATCTCGGCGCAAACGGCGACATGTTCCATGAGATCAAGGAGCCCACGCCCGACAAGCTCACAGCCCTCGGCATGGCGCGCACCTTCCAGAACATCCGCCTGTGGAAGAGCATGACGGTGTTCGACAACATCCTCATTGCAAAGCACATGAAGCGTTCCAGCAATCTCTTCTCCGCCGCCTTCCGCCTCAACAGCGCCGAGGAGGAACGGCACCGTGCCGAGGTCATGGATCTTCTGCGCGTGGTGGGCCTGGAGGATGAGAAGGATGATCTCGCGACCTCGCTGCCCTACGGCAAGCAGCGCCGCCTGGAGATCGCCCGCGCGCTTGCCACCGAGCCGAAACTTCTTCTGCTGGACGAACCGGCAGCCGGCATGAACCCGCAGGAGACAGGCGACCTCACACAGTTCATCGCGCAGATCCGAAAGGATTTCAACGTGACCATCCTGCTCATCGAGCACCACATGGACCTGGTCATGGACATCTCCGACCGCATTTACGTCCTGGACTTCGGACGGCTCATTGCCCACGGCACGCCGGACGAGATCCAGCGCAACGAAAAGGTCATCGACGCCTATCTGGGGGTGGTAGAAGATGCTGAAGATTGATAACCTGCACGTGTCCTACGGCGGCATCCGCGCCCTGCAGGGCGTGAGCCTCGTGGTGCCGGAAGGCAAGATCGTCACCCTCATCGGCGCAAACGGCGCAGGAAAATCCACGACGCTGCGCACCATCTCCGGCCTTGTCAAGGCCGACAGCGGCTCCATCACCTATGAGGGACAGGAGCTTCTGGGCATGCCTATCAACAAGATCCTCGAAAAGGGCATCGCGCTGGTCCCCGAGGGACGGCGTGTGTTCACGAATCTGAGCGTGCTGGAAAACCTCCGCATCGGGGCCTACCTCCGAAACGACAAGGCCCAGATCGAAAAGGACCTCCAGTGGGTCTACGAGCTGTTCCCGCGCCTCAAGGAGCGCTCCTGGCAGATGGCGGGCACCCTCTCCGGCGGCGAGCAGCAGATGCTGGCCGTGGCCAGGGCCCTCATGAGCAAGCCCAGGGTCATCATGATGGACGAACCGTCCCTCGGCCTTGCGCCGCTGGTGGTCAAGGGCATCTTTGACATCATCCGTCAGATCAACGACCAGGGCGTTACGGTCCTGCTGATCGAGCAGAACGCCAACATGGCCCTCAAGATCGCGGACTTTGCCTACGTCCTGGAGACGGGCCGCATCACCCTCACCGGCACCGGCAGGGAGCTGCTGGTCAACGAGGACGTGAAGAAGGCGTATCTCGGAAGCTGAAGCGAATATCGAATATTGGGAGCCGCTTTTGCGGCTCCTTTTCATGTTTACAATCCCTTCCGACCATGGTATAATAAGCGCTCAGGCGATTATTATATTTGATTCTGGTCGTTTTCCTCGCCCCTGACGGGGCAACCGGAAAACATGACATATATACCATAGCCGCGCTGCGTCTATGGTATATTACCTTGTCATTTTCGGGAGGGTATGCCATGTTTGACAAACTCAGGCAGCTTGAAAACAAATACGATCTGCTCTGCGCGCGCATGGAGGAGCCGGGGACCTATTCCGATCCCGCCCTGTACGCAAAGTACGAGCGCGAAGCGCGGGAGCTTGAGCCGCTGATCACCGCTTACCGGCAGTATAACGGAGCATGCGCCGCCATGGACGAGGCCCTCTCGCTCATGTCCGATCCCGAGATGAAGGAGCTTGCCCAGGAGGAATACATTGCGGCCAAGCAGATGCGCGAACGCCTCGAACAGGAGATCAAAATTTTGCTTTTGCCCAAGGACCCCAACGACGGCAAGAACGTCATCATGGAGATACGCGGCGGCGTCGGCGGGGAAGAGGGGATGCTCTTTGCATCCGACCTTTTCCGCATGTACTCCATGTACGCAGACTCCAAGGGCTGGAAGATCGACGTTGCCAACATCAACGAAACCGAGCTCGGCGGCATCAAGGAGATCAGCTTTGTCATCGAGGGCGCGGGCGCCTATTCCCGCCTTAAGTTCGAGGCGGGCGGCCACCGGGTCCAGCGCGTCCCGGTCACCGAGTCCGGCGGGCGTATCCACACCTCCGCCGCCACCGTGGCGGTGCTGCCCGAGGTGGAGGAGATCGACTTCCACTTAGACCCCGGCGACCTCAAGATCGATACCTACCGCTCCTCCGGCGCGGGCGGCCAGCACGTCAACAAGACCGAGAGCGCCATCCGCATCACCCACCTGCCCACGGGCACGGTGGTGGAGTGCCAGGACGAGCGCAGCCAGTATAAAAACAAGGACCGCGCCATGCAGATCTTGCGCGCCAAATTATATGAGGCCGAGCAGGCAAAGCAGCACGCCGCCATTGCCAGCGAGCGCCGCAGTCAAATCGGCTCCGGGGACCGCAGCGAACGCATACGCACCTATAACTTCCCGCAAAACCGCGTGACAGATCACCGCCTGAGCGGAGAGATGAAGAATTTCAATCTCCAGCCCATCCTCAACGGCGACCTCGATACACTCATCGACGCCCTGGTCACGGCCGACCAGGCGGCACTTTTGCAGGCGCAGACGGAGGCGTGAATGGAAACCAAACGCATTACCGACAAAATAGAAGACGCGGCGCAAATCATCCGCGTGGGCGGCCTTGTCGCCGTCCCGACGGAGACGGTCTACGGCCTTGCGGGCAATGGCCTTAACGAGAAGGCCGTTTCGGAAATCTATGAGGTGAAGGGGAGACCCACTGTCAAACCGCTGTCCCTCATGGTCCCGGACGAGAGCGCCATGGAGCTTTACTGCGAAGACGTTCCGCCCCAGGCCCACGCCCTGGCAAAACGTTTCTGGCCGGGGCCGCTCACCATCGTACTGAAGGCAAAGCCCGAGATCCCGTCCATCGTCCTCGCGGGCGGTACGACGGTGGGGCTTCGCTGCCCGGACCACCCGCTGACGCTTTCGCTTCTCAAAAGCTGCGGCCTGCCGCTGGCAGCGCCCTCGGCCAATCCCTCCGGCGAGCCAAGCCCCAAAACGGCGGAGCAGGTACTGGGCTACTTTGACGGCAGGATCGACGCCGTCATTGACGGCGGCCCCTGCGGTCTCGGCCGGGAATCCACGCTTATAGACATGAGCCGCACGCCCTATAAAATCCTGCGCGAGGCCGCGCTTCATGAGGAAACGGTCGCCGAAGCACTGGCGGAGAACCTGACGGTCATCGGCATTACCGGCCCCTCCGGCTGCGGCAAGACCACGGCTCTGCAGGAACTGGAGGGCTTCGGCACGCTGGTGCTGGACTGCGACAAAATTTATCACGAGCTGCTGGAGAGCAATCAAGCACTCCTGCAAGAGCTCGAAAGCGCCTTCCCCGGCACGGTCATTAACGGGAAGCTCGACCGCAGGGCGCTCGGGCGTATCGTGTTCGCGGACGCGGAAAAGCTCGCGCTTCTGAACAGGATCACCCACCGCTATGTGATGGACGAGACGGAAAGACGCCTGCGCGCCTTCGCCATGCGAGGCGGGCTTGTCGCCGCCATCGACGCCGTGGAGCTTATCTCCGCGGGCATGGCCGAGCGCTGTGACGCCGTCGTCGGGGTGCTGGCGGATGAGGAGATTCGCGTTGCACGCATCATGGCCCGCGACAGCATCGGCAGGGAAGCGGCCCTCGCGCGCATCCGTTCCCAGAAGCCCGACAGCTACTATCAGACCAACTGCACCCATCTGTTGTTTAATAATGCCGACAGGGAGGGCTTCGCCGCTGCCTGCCGCCAGTTGTATAAGGAGATATACCATGGATGATCTGAGAACCCAGCTTTTTTACACGCAAAAAAACGGCTATGACCTCATCGGGCCTGAGGAGCATGTCGCCGCCGACAACTACTGCCGTGGCTACATCGAGTACCTCAACGACTCCCGCACCGAGCGCGAGGCCGTCGTCAACGCCATTCGCCTTGCCGAGGCGGCGGGATTCGTCCCGTTTGTACCCGGCATGGCCCTCGCCCCCGGCATGAAGATTTACAGCTCCAACCGCGGCAAGGCCCTTATGCTCGCTGTCATCGGCCAGCGCAGCCTTTCCGACGGCACTGTGATCGCGGGCGCGCACATCGACTCCCCGCGCCTCGACCTCAAGCAGATCCCCATGTACGAGACGGACGAGCTGTGCTACCTGCGCACCCACTACTATGGCGGCATCAAAAAGTACCAGTGGGTCACGATCCCCCTCGAGCTGCACGGCGTCGTCGCCCTCAAGAGCGGGGAGCTTGTGGACGTGCGCCTTGGCCGTGAGCCGGGTGACCCCCGCTTCGTGATCACCGACCTGCTGCCGCACTTGGCCCAGGACCAGATGAAGAAGACCATGGCCGAGGGCATCACCGGCGAGGGCCTGAACATCCTCATCGGCTCCGTCCCTTACGCCGACGAGGGCAAGGACCGCGTCAAGCTCGCGGTGCTGAGCGTTCTGAATGACATGTACGGCATCAAGGAGGAGGATTTCCTCTCCGCCGAGCTCACCGCCGTGCCCGCCTTCGACGCCTGCGAGATCGGCCTTGACCGCAGCATGATCGGCGGCTACGGCCACGACGACAGGGTCTGCGCCTACGCCGAGCTCAAGGCGATCCTGGATGTGGAAAACCCGGTGCGCACCTGCGTGTGCATCCTGGCAGACAAAGAAGAAATCGGTTCCGAGGGTGTCAGCGGCATGCAGAGCCAGGCCTTCGACACCTTCATGGCAGACCTGTGCGCTGCCCAGGGCGTGGAAGTACGCCGCTGCTTTGAAAAGAGCTTCTGCCTCTCCGCCGACGTGACTGCGGCCTACGATCCTCTCTATGCCGACGTCTACGAGAAGACCAACGGCTCCAAGTTCAACTACGGCATGGGCATCTGCAAGTTTACCGGCGCGCGCGGCAAGTCCGGCACCAGCGACGCCTCCGCCGAGGTGGTGGCCTATCTGCGCCGCATCTTCGACAAGGCCGGCGTCATCTGGCAGCTTTCGGAGATGGGCAAGGTCGACAAGGGCGGCGGCGGCACCATCGCCAAGTTCATGGCCAACCGCAACATCGACACCATCGACGCGGGCGTGCCCGTCATGAGCATGCACGCCCCGTTTGAGCTGGTTGCCAAGCTTGACTGCTACATGACCTACAAGGGCGTTCTCGCCGCATACAGCGACAAGTGATCGCATAAAAAACGGACTGCTTCGGCAGCCCGTTTTTTATGTGTACGATTATGACAGCATCATGCGGTCGTTGTCGAGATTGCGTCCGGCAGCCTCGCGGAAGAGGACCAGCAGGTCGGGAACCGTGAGCTTTGCGCGTTCCTCGCCCTCCACGTCGAAGATGATGCGGCCCCCGTCCATCATAAGCGTACGGTTTCCGAGCTCAAGGGCCGACTGCATGTTGTGCGTCACCATGAGGCAGGTGAGCTTGTCGTCCTTCACGATGTGCTTTGTGAGGTTCAGCACCTTCTCCGCCGTTGCCGGGTCGAGAGCCGCGGTGTGCTCGTCGAGAAGCAGAAGCTTTGGGGTGTTGATGGTTGCCATCATGAGGGAAAGCGCCTGCCGCTGCCCGCCGGAGAGCAGGCCCACCGGGTGCTGCATCCGGTCCTCAAGCCCCATGCCGAGAGGGGCGAGCCTGTCGCGGAAAAACGCCTTGTCCGCTTTCGTGATCCGCCCGAGCCAGCCGCCGCGGCCCGCCGCGAGGGCGAGATTTTCCTCGATCGTCATGCCCGGCGCGGTGCCGCGCATGGGGTCCTGAAAGAGCCTGCCGATCACCTTGGCGCGCACATGCTCGGGCTGGAGAGTGATGTCCGTGCCGCCGAGGGTGATGCGCCCGCTGTCGGTGAAGAAGGAGCCAGCGATGGCGTTGAAGAGGGTGGACTTGCCTGCGCCGTTTGCACCGATGATGGAGATGAAATCGCCGTCCTTGACGGAAAGCGACAGCTCATGCAGGGCGCGTTTTTCGTTGACGGTGCCGGGGTTAAAGGTTTTGGAAATACGCTCCAATTCAAGCATTGTCCGCGCCTCCCTTCTGCCGTTCGTGGGTGAGACGGCGGTGCAGCTCCGGGTAACGGGCCTTGAGGTACGGGCCCGCGATGGCGATAATGACGATAAGCGAGGACACCAGCTTGAGCATGAAGGCGGGCATATTCAGGCGCAGCGCCACGGCATAGACAAGACGGAACACCACCGCGCCGATGACTGCGCCTATGGCCCGAATAGGGATACCGCCCTTCGGGGCGAAGGCGCGCCCGATGAGAAGCGACGCCAGCGCGATCGTCACCATGCCGGAACCGATGTCGATGTTCACCGACTTCTGCGACTGGGCAAGCAAGCAGCCGGAGAGGGCCGTAAGGCTTCCCGAGATGCACAGGCCCACAATGGTCGTGAAGGCGGGGTTAATCGACGAGGAGCGCACCATGTCCGGGTTATCGCCGGTTGCGTGGATGGCAAGCCCGAGGCGCGTGCGCAGAAAGATGCTCAGGAACCACACGACCAGCGCCGCCGCGATCAGGCCCACAAAGAGCTTATAAAGGCTCGATACCGCCGTGCCCGCCAGCAGCTTTTTGAGCATGGTGAATACTGTGTCGGTCTTGTTCATGTTGAGAAGCGAGGCTCCGCCCATCACGGCGATGTTGATGGAATATAGCCCGGTATTCACGATGATGCCCGCAAGCAGGCTGTCGATGCCGAGCTTCGTTTGCAGCAGGGCGGTCACAAAGCCGGACAGGACCCCCGCGCACATGGCGGCGGGCAGCGACAGCCAAGGGTGGCCGGAGATCGCCACCACCGCGCCGACCGCGGCCCCGAGGGTGAAGCAGCCGTCGGTGGAGAGATCGCACACCCCCAGCATCGTATAGCTCAGAAACAGCGCCAGCACCGTGAGCGAGCCGATCAGGCCCAGCTCCAGGGCGGTTTGCAGAATGGACAGCAACGAAACAACAACTCCTTATTTGACTTACCCTCTCAGTCACGGCCTCGCGGGGGGGGGATTGGCCGTGCCGGCTCCCCCAAAGGGGGAGCCTGGCGGCGGGGTATCGCTTACTTTGTGAGATCGTCGAAGCTCTCGGCGGTGGTGATGGGCTGGACCTTGGTGCAGAAGGGAGCGAAGGTCTCGGCGACCTTGTCGTAGTCGAGGCCCAAGGCCGCGCAGATGTCGGTGTTGACCGTGGCGGTGCCGTTATCGAAGGTCTTGACCGGCACCGTGCCGGGGTCCTTGCCATCGAGCAGGATCTCGGCGATCATGTTCGCCGTCTCCACGCCGAGGTTTGCGTAGTCCACGCCGTAGCCCAGGAACGCACCGTTGAGGGCAAAGCTGTCGGCCCCGGTGTAGTGGGGGATCTTCGCCTCGGCAAAGGTCTCATAGATGGCGAGCTCCGCGTTCATGACGGTGTTGTCGGTCGGGGTGAAGACCGCGTCGACGCCCGCGCTCACAAGCGCTTCGGCCGCCAGCATGACCTCGTCCACCGTGGTGCCGGTGCGCTCGATATACTTGACACCCTTTGCGTCGAGATACTCCTTTGCCGCGGCGATGGGAGCAGTGGAGGAGTCCTCGCTCACGTTGTAGAGAAGGCCGATCAGGTCCGCGTCGGGATTTGCTGCGAAGATCAGGTTCATGACGGCATTGGTGTCAAGATAGTCGGAGGTGCCGGTGATGTTTGCGCCCGGAGCCTCGAGGGAGTCCACCAGACCCGCGCCCAGGGGATCGGACACGGCGGCAAAGACCACGGGGACCTTGTTGTCTTCGGTTGCGGTCTGCATGCCCATGGCGACCGGAGTGGCGACGCCCACCAGCAGGTCCGCTTTCTGGGCCAGGAAGTTTGTGATGATCTGGTTCATGACGTTCGCGTCAAGGTTGCAGTTGTCCTCAAGGATGTTGAAGCTGACTTTGTCGCTTTCGAGCTCTGAGAGTCTTGCGCGGATGTTGGCGATGATCTGGTTGAGGGAGGCATCGTCGACAAAGTTGCAGATGCCAACGGTGTAGGTGGTCTTTTCCTCGGCGAAGGCCGGGACGGTCAGGCTTGCAAAGAGGAGAACGGCGAGGAGGATGGAGACGGCTTTTTTCATGGGGAACGCTTCCTTTCTTTTTGGGACAGGCAGAAAAAATCCTGTCCCTGCAAATTTCTTTGCTGGGACAGGATCGAATAAACGAACCTGCGGTGCCACCCGGCTTGACGCGCTATGCGCGCCCACTTTACGCGTACTGTCATACGCCGGCTTTTGCTAACGGGGAGTCCGTCCCCGGCTCACATACTCGGGCAAAGCCCTTTCCGATCGCCCTCGGAAGTCCATTCGGCCAAACGCTTTCCGCCGCCCTTGCACCGTCGGCGGCTCGCTGCGGGAAAGGAGATCTGGCTTACTCACTCTTCCTCTGCGGTTTATGGCTGGAGTTTAGCATTTTAAAGCGTGCTTGTCAAGAGATGATTTGAACGAATCGGCGGGCGCCGATGATAAAAACTTTTCCGTTTTAAACAAGTAAAATTCTCAGCGTTTGATCTCGATCTGGCAGCTGCCCATGGTCTGCAGGGCCGCCTCGTGCAGCGCGGGCGTGACCCCGGCACAGCAGCGGGCATCCACCGAAATGGGGACCTCGGGAAAATGAGCCTTGAGAAGCAATGCGTTTGAGACCACGCAGATGTCGGTACAAAGGCCGATGAGCTCCAGGCTGAACTCCTCCTCGTCGGCAAACTCCGCGATCAGTCGTGGGAGTGCCGTGGATCCGAAGGTATATTTCTGGATCTTCGCGTGGGGCTTTTCCTCCACGACCTCAAGGATTTCATCGTTGAGCTCCCAGCCGGGCGTGCCGTAGATGCAGTGGGGGACCGGCAGCTTTTTGCCCTCGGCGGTATCCAGGTAGTCCTCAAAGTGAGTGTCATAGGTGACAAAGAGCTCGCCGTCCCAGCCGCGGATCTTTTCAACCGCCGCGGGGATAATGGCCTGCGCCTCCTTGGTGCCGAGCGCGCCGTCCACGAAATCCTTCTGCATATCGACCACAACAAGAAACTGTCTCATGGCAATGACCTCCGGTATAATAAAGTGAAAAGGGAAGTGATGGTGTCGCTTCGCGATGATGGATATTTTTACAGATTATATCACGCCAAACTCCCCTTTTCAATCATACTTGACAGGAAAGCACTTATGACATAAAATAGATGTCGAAATCCAATAAATAGAAAAGGAGGAACAAACATGAAAAAGATTATTGCTCTGGTTATCGGCGGTCTCTGCGTCTGCGCTGCTGCTTTCATTCTGATCAAGCGTGCGTGATTTCGGCAGCCCGCATGGGCTGAGAGTTTGATGATGGGCACGTTGCAAAATGCGTGTCATCCTGAGCGTAAGCGAAGGATCTTTCCCTGAAAGTTTGCAAAAACCTTCAAAAGAAAGATCCTTCGTCATTTTATTCCTCAGGATGACAAAATGCTAAGCATTTTGCAGCGTGCCTTTTTACATAGCATCATCTCATAAGCTCCTGACCCTGGCATGATAAAAAATAACTTTTCCGCCGCCTCTTGCGTGAGTGAATTTGCAGTGGTAAAATACTAAATTAGGAAATTTCTGCAACGACTGGAGAATTGTTCATGCAAACAATTATTGATAAGCTTCAGCAGTATACTGAGCAAAACCCCGGCGCGCCGATCCTCTTTGACGATCTGCATTCCAAGGGCATCACCTACGCACAGCTGGACGATATGTCGGGCCGTGTCTACGCATGGCTCAAGGAGAATAAAATCGGACGGGAGGACTTTGTGCTCATCGACCTGCCGCGCGGCGTGCTGCCGGTGATCGCCATGATCGGCGTCTGGAAGGCGGGAGCCGCCTGGGCGCTGGTGGAGGATACCTACGCCCCAGAGCGCATCAATTATATCCGCACGGACTGCGGCTGCAAGCTGGAAATCAGCGCCGACAACTGGGACGAGATCATGCGTGTAACACCCCTTGCCGGGCACGAGGACCCGGACGCGCATGACGCAGCCTACGCTATTTACACCTCCGGCACCACCGGAAACCCCAAGGGCGTGCTGCACGAATACGGCAATCTCCAGCGCGCCATCGACTCCATCCGCATCGACGGCGAGGTGCCCTTCAACGAGAAGGACCGCCTTGCGACCCTGGCCCCGATGAACTTTGTCGCCACTGTCATCGTCATCCTCTCGGCGCTGAATGTCTACTGCGGCAAGAACTATATCGTATCCTATTCAACCATCAAAAACACGGCGGCGCTTGCGAAGTTCTTCCTCTCCAAGCGCATCACCATTACATTCCTGACCCCGTCCTATGTGCGCAAGATCGGCAATAACACCGGCCCCTTCCTGCGCATGCTGTTCGTGGGCAGCGAGCCCGCCAACAACCTCTATAACAAAAACCTCGACCTCATCAACATCTACGCATGCAGCGAGAGCGGCTTTGCCGTGGGCTTTTTCAAGATCGACAAGCCCTACGAGACCTGCCCCATCGGCAAGCCCCAGGTGGAGACGGAGATCACGCTCATCGGCGAGGACGGAAAAGAGGTCGCCGACGGCGAGACCGGCGAGCTCTGCTTTACGAATCCCTATGTGCGCGGTTACATCAATCTCCCCGAGGAGACGGCGAAGGCCTTCGTAAACGGCGTCTACCACACGGGGGACCTCGCGGCAAAGGACGAAAACGGCAACTATGTCCTGCTCGGCCGCAGCGGCGACATGATCAAAATAAACGGCAACCGTATCGAACCCGCCGAGATCGAGGCCGCCGTCAAGCAGGCCCTCAATATCGACTGGTGCGCGGCCCGAGGCTTCGAGGAGGAGGGCAAGAGCTACCTTTGCGCCTACTACACGGCGGATGTGCATTTTGACCCGGCGGCCCTGCGCGAGGAGTTATTAAAGCGCCTGCCCTATTACATGATCCCGGCCTACTTCATGAAGATCGACAGCGTCCCCCTCAAGGCCAGCGGCAAGCTTGACCGCAAGGCCCTGCCCGCGCCGGACGCGAAGGACTTCCAGAGCAGCTACCTGGCGCCGACAAACGATGTCGAAAAGGCGATCTGCAAGGCGATGGCCGAGGTCCTGGGACTGAGCCGCGTCGGCATCGAGGACGATTTCTACGAGATGGGCGGCGACTCCCTCGGCTCTATTGACGTTGTGACAAGGTGCGCCCTCGAGGGCCTGAACGCGGGACTCATCTTCCGCGGCCGCACGCCGGAGAAGATCGCAAAGCTCTATATGGACAGCCTTGCCCAGAACGACGGTGTCGCGCCAGAGGTGAAGGAGAAGGAGGCCCGTGAAAAAGAGCACCCCCTCACCACCGAGCAGCTCTATATGGTGGACTATCAGCTCTATACGCCAAACTCCACGATGTATAACCTCTACTCCATGATGAAGCTTGACAAGGACGCCATCGACATGGAGAAGATGGCCGAGACGCTCAAGGCCGTCATTTCCCACCATCCGGCCCTGCTGACGAAGTTTTCCTGGAACCGGGACCGCGAGCTCGTGCAAAGCTATCACCCGGAGGAGCTTTGGGATATCCGTGTGGAAAAGCTCACGGAGTTTGAGCTGCGCTATGTACGCGATACGCTGGTCTATCCCTTCAAGATCGTGGGCGGCAGGCTCTGCCGCTGCAGAGTGTTTGAGACCGAAAAGGCGGGCTATGTCTTCTTTGACGTGCACCACTCCGTCTTTGACGGCACGTCCCTCAAGGTTTTCATGAACGATATCGGCAAGACCTATCTGGGCCTTGAGACCGACCCCGACTACTATTATCTCATGCTCCAGCGCCGTGAAGACGCGGTGAACTCCGCCTTCTACGAGGAGAGCCGCCGCTACTTTGAAAAGCGCTATGACCGGGTCCAATGGTCCTGCTTCCCGCAGACCGACCACGAATCGAGAGAAAACGAGATGGGCGAGCTTTTTGCGCCCCTCGGCATCCTCCAGCCCCAGATGAACGCCATGGAGAAGGCGTATAAGATCAGCCGCAACGAGTTTTTCATCACGGTGGCGGCGCTCGCCATCTCCATCTACAACCATACACCCGACGTGAAAATCTCCTGGATATACAACGGGCGCGAGGATATGGAGAACATGACCACCGTGGGTCTTCTGTTCCGCGATCTGCCCATCGGCATCCGCTTCAAGGACCGGGACACCCTGCGCAACGTTTTTGCCGATGTGCACGAGCAGGTGCAGAAGGGCATTGAGCACAGCTGCTACCCCTATGTCGACAGCCGCAACCAGGCGGGGGAGAGCGAGTGCGCCTACCTTCTCTATCAGCAGGACATCCGGGATATGGGCGGCAAGGAGGGCTTTGACGTGGAGATGGTGGATATCCGCCAAAACCAGGCGGCCTCCCAGACCATCCTGGATATGGAGATCCTCGACGGGGCCGACGGGCTGACCCTGATGATCGACTTTGCCGCCTCCCTCTACAAGGAGGAGAGCATGGAGCGATTCAAGGACATCTACGTGAAGCTTGCCCAGGCGCTCGTGACCCACAACTCCCAGGCGGACGTGACCATCGGCGAGATCAGGGAGAAGCTCGACGACCATAAGAACTTCTTCAAGACCATCACGGGCATCTTCAGCAGAAAGAAGTAAACAGCCATGGACCAGGAAAAAGAGCTTTCCCAGGAGTTTACCTTCTGGTCACTGCTGAAATTTGTGGCCCCCAGCATCTTCACCTTCGTCTTCATCGGGGTGTATCAGATGGTGGACGGGCTGTTTATCGAGCGCTATGTGGGGGAGCTCGCCATCAGCGCCATCAACCTCTATTATCCCATCATCAGCCTTTTCATCGCCGTCGGCATCATGATCGGCACCGGCGGCAATGCCGTCATCGTCCGCAAGGTCGGCGAAGGCAAACGCAAAGAGGCGGGCCAAACCTTCTCGCGCGTGATGACTTTTACGGTGATCTGCGGCATCGTCTTTACGGCGGTGTGCCTGATCTTTGCCGATCCCATCATGCGCCTGTGCGGCGCAACAGAGGGAAATATCGAGTACCTGCGCCCCTACTATATGACCCTGAGCAGCTTTTCCCTCGCGATCCTTTTGCAGTCCGAGCTCGGCATCCTCATCATCGGCGAGGGGAAAACCGTGGTGGCGGCCATCGTCATCATGATCGGCGGTGTGCTCAATTGTGTGCTGGACTATGTCTTTATGGCGAAGCTCCACATGGGCATTCGCGGGGCGGCGCTGGCTACCGTGATCGGCTATTGCAGCACCATCGTCTACGCCGTGTGGTTTTACATCATCGCGCGCAAAAGCTCCTATCATCTGGAGCTTGCCAAGCCCGACATGAAGGAGATCGGCGGCATCTGCTTTAACGGCTCGTCCGACATGATCTCCAATCTGGCCGAGGGCATCACGGTCCTGTTCATGAACCATCTGGCCTACCGCTGCTATGGCGAAGTCGGCGTGAGCGCGCTCGCAGTGATCACCTATGTGCAGGTGCTGATCTCGATGGTCTTCATGGGCTACACCTCCGCCGTGGAGCCGGTATTCTCCTTCCACTACGGCAGCGGGAACGTGGAGATGCGAAAGCGAGTTTTCCGCCTGAGCATCCGGTGGAACCTGATCTTCGGCGTGGTCACGATGCTGCTGCTGTTCTTGCTGCGCGGCCCCATGGTCGGGATCTTCTTCAAGGAGGGGACGGAGTTTCACCGCATCGCCTCTCTCGGCTATCTGATCATCCTGCCCGCGTGCCTGTTTATCGGCTTCAATATCTTCGGCTCCGGGCTCTTCACCGCCTTCGGCAACGGCGTCGTGTCGGGACTTTTGTCCTTTATACGCTCCTTTGTGATCCTGAGCGGCTGCCTCTACGGCCTGACGGCCCTCTTCGGCGGTCCGGGACTCTGGAGCGCCTGGCCGGCGGCGGAGCTTCTGAGCGCCTTTGTCACGGCGTATGCCTTGAATAAATATCGTCCCAAGTATCAGTATTTATAAATCAGTCATTTTCAGGAGGGAAACACCATGCTCAATATCACGAAGAAGCTCGAAAACGGCGTCCTCGACGTCGCGCTGGACGGGCGCCTGGACACCAATACCGCTCCGGAATTCCAGAAGGAAGTGGAGCCGATGCTCGACGGCATCTCCGAGCTGAAGCTGGACTGTGAAAAGCTCGACTACATTTCCTCGGCCGGTCTGCGCGTGCTGCTCACCTTCGAGCAGACGCTGGAGGATCAGGGCAAGAAGATGGAGCTTCGCAATGTCAATGACATCATTCACGATGTGTTTGACGTGACCGGTTTTCTTGAAATCATGAACATTGTCTGAGCGGCCGCGTGCCCGCAAATATACGGAGGGTGCGGCGGATGAAAGAATTGACATTGTCCGCGAGACAGACAAATATCCCGGCGATCATCGAATTTGTCAACCGGGAGCTTGAGCGCTTGGGCTGCGCGCTCAAGACAAAGGCCCAGATCGACATTGCCATCGACGAGCTGTACAGCAACATTGCCAAATACGGCTTTGACGATGACGGCGGCGAGGTGACCGTGGCGATGGAGACGCAGCGTGAACCGCGCATTGTTTCCATCACTTTCACGGATGGGGGCAGGCCCTTCAATCCCCTCGAGAGAAGCGACCCGGATACCACGCTCTCCGCCAGAGACCGGAAGATCGGGGGACTCGGCATCTACATGGTCAAAAAGAGCATGGACGATGTCCGCTATGAGTACAGGGAAGGGAAGAACATCCTGACCATCAGGAAAGTTCTGTAACGCCATGGAAAAGACAAGTAAACCGTTAGAGCAGGAGAAACAGCCACGCCGGGTAAGCATGCAGGTAAAGCTGAGCGCGCTTGTGATCTGCAGCATGCTGCTTGTCGCGGCGGGCCTGACGGCGATCAGCTATTATATCTTCTGCCAGCGGGTCGACGACAAATACAACCGGACCGTCCAGCGCGCGGCGGAGGCGTGTGCCAACAACGTGACGGGCGATATGCTGATGTACTTCTGGGACAAGGTCAACACGGATGAGTTCCGGGAGGTACAAAAGCGCGCGCGAACCTTAAATGACGAAACGCTGATCGGGAACTGGATGCGCAGTCAGCCGAGTTTCTATGAATACCTCTCCGAAAACGGCGATACGGAGAACGAAGCGCTCCGGGAGGGCGCGGAGAGTGAGCAGGAGGTTTCCTGGACGCTTCTGGATGATTACGAGGATTTCCTCACCGGCCTTCTCGGGATCAAGGAATACTTTGACGTTGACGCCGCATATTACCAGTACTGTGAGGGCCAGGTCACATACAACATCGTTGACCTTGACGAAAACATGTACTATATCGGCACCATCGAGCAGCCGATCCCGGAATTTGAGGAATACGAGGGGAACGTCAGCGTCCCGCCGATCGTCTACCACTCCGACTTCGGATGGCTGCTCACCGCGATCGAACCGGTGATTGACTGGGAAACGAAGAACCCCGTCGCGGTCGCGGGTGTTGACATCAACATGACCGACATCATCGGCGAGCGCTATTCCTTCCTCAGGCAGAGCCTCGTCTTTATGGCGATCCTGCTGGCGGGCGCGATCGCCGTCAGCGTGGCGGTTCTCCAGCGCACCGCCGTCAAGCCTCTGCGGAAGCTTGCTGAAGCGGCCACCCGCTTTGCAAAGGAAGACCGGGCCTTCACCAAGGAGGATGTCATCGACCTGGATATCCCGGGCAATGACGAGGTCACGGACCTCTATCATGAGATACGTTCCATGGAAAACCGCATCGTGGATTACACCGAAAACCTGACCCGGGCCACGGCCGAGAAGGAACGTGTCAGTACCGAGCTGCGCACCGCCTCCCAGATCCAGGAATCCATGCTGCCGAGCATTTTCCCGGCCTTTCCCGACCGGGACGAATTTGACCTCTATGCCAGCATGACGCCCGCCAAGGAGGTGGGCGGGGACTTCTATGATTTCTTCCTCATCGACGAGGGCCACCTTGCGGTACTGATCGCGGACGTGTCCGACAAGGGGGTCCCGGCGGCGCTGTTCATGATGTCCTCCAAGATCCTCATCAATTATCGCGCGCAGATGGGCGGCAGTCCCAGCGAGATCCTCGGCGCGGTGAACGCGGAGATCTGCAAGAACAACAAGAGCAAAATGTTCGTCACCGTCTGGCTCGGCATCCTCGATCTGAAAACCGGTGTGCTCACATGCGCAAACGCCGGGCACGAGTACCCGGTGGTCCGGGGGACCGACGGGGTGTTCCGTATCTTTAAGGACCGGCACAGCCTCGTGGTGGGGGCGCTGGCAAAATCCAAATACCGGGACTATGAGATCAACATGGCGCCGGGCGATGCCGTCTTCGTCTATACCGACGGCGTGCCCGAAGCCAATAATGCAGAGGGCGCCTTCTACGGCATGGAACGCATGGAGGCCGCACTTAACAAAAACGCAGAGAAAGACCCAAAGCACATCCTGGAGGGGGTCAAAGCGGACGTGGAAGCCTTTACCGGCGAGGCCACGCAGTTTGACGACCTGACCATGCTGTGTTTGGAATACAAGGGCAGGCCGGGAGCAAGTCGGCGACCGGCGGGAAGTACAGGACAGATTACTGAAAACAAGAAAGCGCAGGTAAACGAATGAACGAAAACGAAAAGACTGCGGCACCCGCCCGAAAGGAGCGGCTGACGCGCAAGGAAAAACGGGCGCGCTGGAAGGCGGCCAAGCGGGCCAAGAAGCAGGAGCAGCGGGAGTACTATCGCTATGCGCCCTGGCCCAAGAAGGTGTGGAACCTCTGGCTGAAAAAGGTTTTGAAGGTCGTGATGGTGCTGCTGCTCATCGTCGGCGTGCTGACCGCGAATATGGAGACGATCTTCAATGAAATCGTTGTCCCCATCCTGCGGACAAGCATTATGGAGCAGCGCAACAAACCCCTCAGCGAGGAACAGAAGAAGCAAATCTATGAGCTGTCTCCCATTGACGAGGAGGGGGCAGCGCGTATCGACGCCCTGCCGAAGTCCAAGGCGGACGAAACCTGGACGATCAGCGTCTATATCGTCGGCGCGGACCTTGAGGACGATACGGAAAACGATCTGTCCTATGTGACCACGGTCATGACGAGAGACGCGGCACAGGACGCCGCGAATGAAAGCCGGATGGCGATCATGGACCGCCTCAACCGCTACAACACCGAGCTTGCGGACAACGGTCTGGAGCTGCCGAAGTTTTTCTACTATCCCGATGTGCCGGTTGCCTCCTCCACGGTGGTAACGCAGGATGTCCATGTCTCCGAGCGTACCGGCATGGCCTCGGCTGACATTTCGGAAATGACCTCCGGCGTCTGGGGGGATAATATTCAGATCGTCATTCAGACCGGCGGCGCCACCCACTGGACGAATGACCTCATCAATCCGAACCGCACCCAGCGCTTCCTGTATAAGGGCGGCAAGTTCACGGAGGTGGCCGATCTGCCCCTGCAGCCGGCGTCCGAGCCGGACACCCTGGCGGGCTTCCTGCGCTTCTGCCGGGATGAGTACCCCGCCGACCACAATATGCTGGTCCTCTGGGACCACGGCGGCGGCCCCTTCGGCTACGGTCAGGACTCCATCTTCGGCCAGATGTTATCCCTCAAGAGTATCCGCGAGGCACTCTCAAGCGTTTACCGTCCCAACAGCGCAAAGCCTGCCTTTGACATCATCGGCTTTGACGCCTGCCTCATGGGCTGCCTTGAGGTGACGCACGCCCTTGAAGGCTTTGCAAGCTACTACTGCCTGAGTGAGGAGGTCATCCCCGGCGACGGCTGGGACTACGGCCCCTGGCTGCAGGCCCTGACGGACGATCCCACCATGAGTCCCGCCCTGGTCGGCCGGAAGATCGCCGATTCCTATACGGATTACTATGTGACCCAGAACATCAATGTGCCGATGCTTGAAAACAACACAACCTTCTCAGTCATCGACGCAAGCAAGGCAAGTGAGCTCTATGATGCCTACAGTGCGCTATGCCGGGCGCAGCTCGTCGACGCTGTGCAGGATCTCGGCGTGCTGGCGGATATCGGCCGCTGCGGTGTACGCGCCACGCGCTACGGTGTCAACCACGCGAATGTCTTCAATACCGCGGACCTCGGCAACTACGTCGACTACACCATCGACAGCTACCCAGAGCAGAGCAGCCGCATCAAGGACCTCATCAAAGAAGCGGTGCTGTACCATCGCGACAGCGGCACCCTCAGCGATTCCACCGGCATGGCCGTTTACATCCCCACTGATGTCAGCGACCTGAACGGTCTGGTGTACTACCTTGAGTATGTTTATGACATCTGCGACAGTGACAGCGTCAGATCGCTGTATTACTACAAGCAGGCGGGCTGCCTCAATGACGAGATCAAAAAGTATGTCGCCACGCTCACCGACAAAGAACCTGAGATTCTGGATATCACCGCCTTCCACGACTTCAGCAGGGCGGAACCCGCTATCGACTCCGAAGGCTTTGTGATCCCCGTGAATGCCGAGCTCCAGCGCCTCATGACCGGATATCAGCTTGAGATCGGCAGGTACGATTCCGACGAGCAGACCATCACCTACTATGGCCGCGCGGATGCGCTGCGCCTTGACGGAGAGGGCGGCCTCGAAAGTACCTTTGACGGTGCCTGGATCTGCCTTAACGGCGAACCTCTGTATGTGGAACCGGTTTCCTCCACCGCGGCGGGCATCGAGTACAAGGCGCATATAAACTATGACGGCAATGAGGCTTATCTGATGATCTCCTGCGACAAGGATACCGGCGAGTGCGCCATCAGCGGCATTCGCAAGGTGGATGAGGGCAACGAGGTCAACTCCCTGGCAAGCACCCGCTCCATCATTGAGCCGGAGACCGGCAAGAAAATCGTGCCTCTCTATGTACAGACGAATTACAAGACCGGTGAGACAAAGTCTGTTGAGGGGAAAAGCATCCGGTTTTCCGTCCATACCAGCGTCACCCGCGAACAGCTGCCCAAGGGCTACTACCTCACCACGGCCGTGATCTCGGATTCCCGCGGCGACAACTACTACTCCCGGGTCATCGGCGCCACGGCATCCGGCAGAGGCATCAGTGAATGGAAGGTCGATGAAGCCTTCTTCGGCCGGGATTACTGAGTTACACAGCGTAAAATGAAACAGCAGCCGCCCTCCGACTGGAGGGCGGCTGTTTGCCTTATGCGGGGATCAGCGCGGTGTCCTGGCCCGTTAGATCGTCGTGCCAGTGGAGCTGGCCGTTTTGGAAGTAGAAGCTGCCGGTGCCGCCGAAGGATTCCTCCGAGACCGTGTAGCTCGTCTCGTCGCTGTAGGTCTCGACCCAGTAGTGGCCGTCGCTGTAGGTCAGAATATCGTCCCGGTACACGTTCGCGGTCATCTGCCAGCGGGCAAGCTGCCATGCGGAGCCGGACCACTGGATGTCCACATTCATGCTCCCCTCGGCCCGGTAGGTGATCGTGACCTGACAGCGGCCCGCGATCGGCTCCACCCAGCGGCCCTCAAAGCCCTGACGCGCCGGAGCGGCGGTCGGCCGACCGGGGATGTTCCTCACGGTGATGAGGGCGGAATTGGTATTGACGGCGCCCGCGTAGTTGCTGAAGCGGCAGTAGACCCGGCAGCCGTTGAGCTCCGCTGGGATGTTCTCAAGGGTCATGTCCTTGGTGTTGCCGCCGATGATGCGCAGCGCGGGGTACTGGTTCTGCACGTCCTTGTAGGTCACATCCAGCGCGCCGTTGGGGCTTAAAAAGTGCCACTCGGCAAGCTCGGCGTTTTCATAGCGCGTGACGAACTGGCACTTGCCGCCTGCCGTCACGGTCTCGTCCGTCGGGTCCTTGGTGATGCGGGGGAGATTGGACTGCACCGGCGGATTATACGGCGTGGGCGCGGGTGTAAAATACGGCGTGGGGAAGGGCGTCGGCGCAAGGGTAGGAACGGGCGTCGGCGCTATGGTGGGCATCAGCGTCGGCACCGGGGTCGGCGCAAAGGTCGGGGCCGGAATTTGAGTCGGTGCCGCGGTCTGGACCGGGGGAACGGTCGCCGCTGGTGTGAGCGTAACGACCTCGGGGGTCTTGCTGCTCCGTCTGCAGGCTGTCAGGAAAACCAGGGCCAGCGCGAGAATGAGGATCAGGATCTGTCTCGTCTTCATGTTGTTTACCTCTTGATAAAAGTCTTTTGTTATTATACATCAGAAAATGGAAGAATGCTACTGTTTGAACTCGATACATGCAAATAATCATATTCAGGATGGAAATATGAACCAGAATGTGCTATAGTATAGAACAGAGATAAAAAACGGCGGGGACTCCGTTTACGGGAAAGGCGGGCGAGATATGGATTATCAGAAATTCGTCGATCAGGTTGCCATGCCGTGCTGCGTGATCTCCGTGGACAAGGCCGGAGACGGCGGCTATGGTGATATCCGCATCATTGCGGCAAACGCTGTCTACAAAGCCGTCATGGGCCCCGGGTATTATGACGGCATGCTCTACAGCGAGCTTGTGCCGCAGGATAATAAATTTGAGGACTACTGCTTCCGCGCGGCGATTTTGAAGCAGCGCATGCATGCTTATGTGGAGACCCGGGCGCTGGACACCTGGACGGACCAGACCCTGATCCCGCTGGAATCTGACCGGGAGGACAGGGGCTGCTGCCAGTTTATCTTTGAGTTTACAAAGCACGCGGAGGCCGAACGCATGTCCGCCGTATCCGTCGGCACCGCAAACGCGGTCATCCGGGCAAGCCTGATGCTGCTCCATCCCGCGGATTTCCAGACAAACGTGCGCGAGGTGCTCCGGGTCATCCTGGAGGAGGCGGACGCGAAGGCCGCCCAGATCCTGCTCATTGACCGCGAGGACAAGAAGGCGGTCGACTTCTGCCGCGTGCTCTCCGGGGACGCAAAGCCGGTATTCGAAAACGGCGTTGAGACGATATCCTATGAGGTCCTGGATTCCTGGGAGCGGATGCTCGGCGTGAGCAATGCCGTCATTATACAGGGCGAACAGGACTTTGCCCAGATCGAACGGGAAAACCCCGCCTGGGCTCGATCCCTTCGCATGAACCGGGTGGAAAGCCTGGTGCTGATCCCGCTTCGGCGCGGGAAGGACGTGATCGGCTATCTATATACTCTCAACTTCGACACCGCCAAGGTCGTCGAGGTCAAGGAACTGATGGAACTCATGTCCCTGGTGCTGGGCGCGGAGATCTATAACCACCTGCTTTTGCAGAAACTGGAGACGCTCAGCCAGGTGGACACGCTGACGGGACTCGGCAACCGGCGCGCGATGAAAAAGCGCATGGAGCTGGTTTCCCGTAGGGAGAATACCCCTTTCGGCATCGTCAACATCGACCTCAACGGTCTCAAGACCGTCAACGACCGGGATGGCCATGAGGCAGGGGACAGACTGCTCATCCAGGCGGGGGAGATCCTGCGGAAGGTATTCTATCAGGAGGATCTGTTTCGCACCGGCGGAGACGAATTCATCGTCATCACCGACTCGATCAGCCTGGACACCTTTTATAAAAAGCTGGACCGCCTGCGCGGCGATGTGATGAAAAACACCGACGTCAGCTTTGCCATCGGGGAGTACTGGTCGGACGGCACGACGGATATCAAAACGGCGTTTCGCATCGCGGATGAGCGGATGTACGCCGACAAGCAGGCCTTTTATGAAAGAAACCCGGCGCTCAGGAGAAAATGAGGCTGGGGCACATATCGGGTAATCCGGCCTCTCTGGCCTGATTATAAATATTTTTTAGGAGTTTGCTGTTTGAAAACGAACAACACTTTGGAGACTGTGCGCTGACCGGGAGGTTTGCCGCAGTCGGACAAGCCTCCCGCTGAAAAGCAATTGCTGTCAACAATTTTCAGGAGGTTAAACAATGAATAAAAATGACTATACGATCCGTTTGGAAAAGAAGGAAGACGAGGCAGAGGTCGAAAACCTGATCCGGGAAGCGTTCTGGAACGTGTACCGCCCGGGCTGCAGCGAGCACTACGTGATGCATGTGCTGCGCCATGACCCGGCCTTTATCACGGAGCTGGACTTCGTCATGGAAAAGGACGGCAGGCTGATCGGACAGAACATGTTCATGCACACCGTCATCGACGCGGACGACGGCCGCACTGTCCCGGTCCTGACCATGGGGCCGATCTGCATCATCCCGGAGCTCAAGCGAAAGGGCTATGGGAAAAAGCTGCTGGACTACTCCCTGGAAAGGGCCGCAGCCATGGGCTTTCGCGCGGTACTGTTCGAGGGCAACATCGCCTTCTACGGCAAAAGCGGCTTTGACTATGCCGGAAACTTCGGCATCCGCTATCACGATCTCCCAGAAGGGGCGGACGATTCGTTCTTCCTCTGCAGGGAGCTGATCCCCGGCGCTCTCCGCGGCATCACCGGTGTATACCGGACGCCGCAGGGCTACTATGTCGAGGATAAGGACGTCGAGGAATTTGACAAAGCTTTCCCCGAAAAGGAAAAGCTGAGACTGCCCGGCCAGATTTTCTGATCGCGTTGTAAACGCGGGAGCCGGTGCACCCCCCGGGGTGTGCCGGCTTTCGCGCAAGCAGGTGATGTTTACGACAGTTTCCACTTGACGCGGCAGCGTTTTCTCTTTATGATGGAGGCAATAGAAGGGAAACGGAGGAACCGAACAATGAGCATGAAAAAACTATTCAGCATTTTCCTCGTGTGCGCCCTCTTCTTCACACTGATCCCGTCTGTCACGGCTGAGGCGCCGAGCGCCGTATATGTCGCGCCCTATGACGTGGCCGATACCGAAGAGGGGAGCGGGGAACCCTCCTCCACGGTCCTGTACCTGTACGCCGACGGCAGCTATAAGCAGTATGTCATAGAAAATGACGAGCTGCAGATCAGCACCGGTGAGGATTTCGACGGCGACAGCGAAAGCGACGCAGACCCCGCCGAGCTCGGCTTCGTGCAGGTTTATCCGGAGCCGGAGCCCGAAAGCAGCCCCGCGCCCGCCCCTGTCATGGAGCCTGTTTTTTCCGCGGACGGCAGCACACTTTCGTACTTCAACGAGGGCACCGACACCGGCATCCGGATCACCGGCTATACGAAATACGAGGGCATGCCCGAAGGCTACTTCCTCTCTCCCGGGGACAAGATCGCGGTCATTTCTCCCTCCGCCCTGCCCGGCGAGGAGCAGACAGCGGCAACGGTCGCGGGCCTTCGGAGCTGGGGCTTTGAGCCTGTGGAGGGCAAGCATGTCTATGCCCAGGTACGCACGCTTGAGGAGTGCATGGAGGATCTGCGCTGGGCGATCGAGGACCCGGAGATCAAGGCTATCTTCTGCGTACGCGGCGGCTACGGCGCGACCGAGGTCATTGATGCCGCCGGGGATCTGATAGCCTCCGCGGGCAAGCCCATTATCGGCTACAGTGATATCACGGCCTATCACGCGGCCTGGACCACCGCCGGGCTTCCCTCGATCCACGCCTGCATGAGCGCTGCCTTTGATGGCCTCCCGGAGGCTTGCATTGAGGCAGAGCAGCATATCATGGCAGGCGAGATCCCCACCTATGAGTGCCAGACCAACTCCCTGTGCCGCGAGGGCACGGCGGAGGGCATCCTGATCGGCGGCAACCTCTCCACCTTCACCGCGACTCTGGACACCGCCTATGACAGCACGAAACTTGATAAGCCCTATATCCTGTTCCTCGAAGAGGTGGGCGAGAACATGCAGCACATCCACCGCTATCTCACGATCCTCAAGCACAGGGACATCCTGGATAACGCCGCCGGCATCGTCTTCGGACAGTGGACGGAGCTCCCCGCCGACGGCGAGGGCAACTACGGCGAGGCCAGGGGCGGCCTGTTCCAGTCTGTGGCGGAAATGATCACAAGACAGCTTCTGAAACATTTTAAGGTGCCGGTCGCCTTCGGTTTCCCCGCAGGACACGGAGATGTCAACTACCCGCTGCTGATGGGCGCGGAGACAAAGCTCGAGGTAAACGCGGACAGCTACACGCTGTCCTGGGTTTGCCAATCGCAGTCGTAAAAACATATACAAAAAGGGAGGTGCCGATATTCCGGCATCTCCCGATTTTTATGCCGGTCGGGAAACTATCTCACTATTTCACTTGCAGGACGAGAGATGCTCGTGTATAATCAGAGTGATAAACAAAGACATCGGCTTCGGCACGGAACAAGAGCATTTCATACATCCTGTATGTTACGGTTATATAAAAAATGGAGGGGAACACCATGGAGCAGCATCGCATTACCGAACTGGACACCTACCTCTTCGGCAGAGGGACGCACTATACCATCTATGAAAAGCTCGGGGCGCACCCGGCTGAGGAAAACGGGCAGAGCGGCGTGTACTTCGCCGTCTGGGCGCCGAACGCGCGCTCGGTCAGCGTCGTCGGGGATTTTAACGGCTGGGCGGCCGGACAGAACCGGATGGAGCCCATCGCGGAGTCCGGCATCTATGATCTCTTTATCCCGGGTCTCGGCGCGCACGCGCTGTATAAGTTCGCCGTCGAAACGAAGACCGGCGACATCCTCTTCAAGGCGGATCCCTACGGCAACCAGTCCCAGCTGCGCCCGGACAACGCCTCCGTCGTAGCCGATCTCTCCTCTTACAGCTGGCAGGACGACGCTTGGATGGCCGCGCGCAAGACGCAGGACGTGAGAAAGCGCCCCATGTCCATCTATGAGGTTCATCTCGGCTCCTGGAAGAAGGACGAGAGCGGCGCAAACTACGGCTTCCGCCGCTACCGGGACCTCGCGCCGGAGCTTGCCGAGTACGTAAACTATATGGGCTACACCCATGTGGAGTTCATCGGCATCGCCGAGCACCCCTTTGACGGCTCCTGGGGCTATCAGGTCACCAACTACTACGCTCCGACCGCGCGCTACGGCAGCGCCGAGGACTTCATGTACCTCGTGGACTACCTGCACAGGGAGGGTATCGGCGTGATCCTGGACTGGGTCCCGGCCCACTTCCCGCGCGACGCCTACGGCCTTGCCCGCTTTGACGGCGTGGCGGAGTATGAGCACCCCGATCCCAGACTCGGCGAGCACCCCGACTGGGGCACCTATATCTTCAATTACCAGCGCCCGCAGGTCAAGAACTTCCTGATCGCAAACGCCCTGTTCTGGCTTGAGAAATTCCACGTCGACGGCCTGCGCGTGGACGCGGTGGCCTCCATGCTGTACCTCGACTACGGCAAGAAGGACGGCCAGTGGGTCCCGAACGCCGACGGCGGCAACATCAACTACGACGCCATCGAGTTTTTGAAGCACCTCAACTCCATCATCGGCCAGCGCGTGCCCGGCTCCATGATGATCGCAGAGGAATCCACCGCCTTCCCGCTGGTCTCGAGACCCCCGGAGGACGGCGGCCTCGGCTTCACCTTCAAGTGGAACATGGGCTGGATGCACGACGTGCTGGAGTATTTAAAGGCCGATCCTTTCATGCGCCAGTTTGTGCACAACAATGTCACGTTCAGCTTCACCTATGCCTTCAGCGAAAACTACGTGCTCCCGTTTTCCCATGACGAAGTCGTGCACATGAAGGGCTCCATGATCAACAAGATGCCCGGCAGCATGGACGACAAGTTCGGCAACCTCCGCCTGGCTTACGGCCTCATGATGGCCCACCCCGGCAAGAAGCTCCTCTTCATGGGCCAGGACTTTGCCCAGGAGCGCGAGTGGAGCGAGGAGCGCAGCCTTGACTGGTACCTGCTGGACCAGGAGCCGAAGCACCGGGCGCTCAACAACTACATGCGCGCGCTGCTGGCCATGTACCGCAATTACCCCGCCCTGTTTGAGAACGACTGCGAGCCCTGCGGCTTCGAATGGATAAACGGCGCCGACGCCACCCACAACATGCTCAGCTTCTGCCGCATGAGCACCGATAAAAAAGAGTGCCTGCTCTTCCACTTCAACTTCTCGCCCGTGGCCTATCCCAAGCACCGCATCGGCGCCCTGTGCAAGGGGACCTATCACCAGGTGCTCAACAGCGACGAGGCCGTCTTCGGCGGCACCGGGAATTTCCCCTCTCAGGTCGTCAAGGCCGATCCCATCCCCTGGGACGGCAAGGAGTACTCCATCGAGTTTGACGTGCCGCCCTTCTCGGTCTCCGCGTTCACCTTCAACTATGCGGATGCGCAGAAGAAGGCCGCCCCGAGAAAGAAGGCTGCCAAGGAAGCCACCCCCGCAAAGAAGTCCTCGAAGGCCGCAAAGCAGCTGACGGACGAGCAGAAAGCGATCCTGAAGGCCATCGAGGAAAGCGGCAAGAGCGTGGAAGAGGTCCTGGCGCTGCTGAAAAAGTAAAAATCGGTGTTTCTGTCGATCATCTCTGAGTTTCGTTAAACTACATGAAAAACCTGCGGATCTGCCGGCAACGGCAAATCCGCAGGTTTTTTATTCTTGTTGCTTATTCGATGGACATATTCGTGTTCATCACCCGGCGCACCTCGTCGGAGGCGTTGATGAAGGCCTGGGCGATCTTCGGGTCAAAGTGGGAGCCGGAGCCCTCCTGTATGATGGACATGGCCTTTTCAAACGGGAAGCCCTCCTTGTAGCTGCGCTTGGAGACAAGGGCGTCGAACACATCGGCCACCGCCATGATCCGGGCTGACAGGGGGATTTCCTCGCCCTTCAGACCGCAGGGATAGCCCGTGCCGTTCCACTTCTCGTGGTGGTAATGGGCAAGGTTCATCGCTTCCTTGAGGTAGCCGGAGTTTTCCTCGGAGACCGTGTTGATGGCGTGCTTGATGACCTCGGCACCGGCGGTCGTGTGGGTCTTCATGATCTCAAACTCATCATCCGTGAGCCTGCCGGGTTTGTTGAGGATCGTGTCGGAAACCTGGATCTTGCCGATATCGTGAAGCGGCGCGGAGTTGACCACGTCGTTCATAAAGGCGTCCGTCAACTGTTCGGTATAGACGCCCTCTTTTCTCAGCTCGCGCATGATGATATCCGTATAGGCCGCCGTCTTTCGCACGTGGTCGCCGGTACATTTGTCGCGGCTTTCCACCATATCGGCCAGCACCAGGATCAGGCCGTTTTGCAGCTTGTTGATGATCTCGCTCTGCCGCTCGACGTTTTCGATGGTGTTCACCATGTCCTCGGTGGTCCGGGTCACGGAGTGGTACAGGCTTTCGATCTCGTCGCCGGTGTGGATGTCCAGGTGATGGATGCGGCTGACGGTCTCTGTGCGTTCGCTTTCGTTGGTGTATACGGAGTTTTCGGTGGCGCTGTCCAGGGCGTTGATCGGCAGGATGATGTTATATTCCGCAAACCAGATCGTAGCCGTCAGCAGCAGCAGGAAGAAGCTGAAGAACAGGGAGACCACGCGCGCCAGAAATTCGTAGCCGTTTTGCAGGATGTGGTTCATGCTGACATCCACGCCCACATAGCATTGGCAAACGCCCTGACTGTCGTATATCGGCTTATACACCGTCAGAAGCCAGCCAAACTGACCGGTGGCGATGATCGGGTCCACCTCTTTCCCTTCCTGAAGATCCGGCAGCACATCCTTGAAGTCCGTATCAAAATCGACCATATCGCCCGGCTTGCCGCCCGGGGTATCGGGGGTGTCAGCATCAAAGACCACCTGGCAGCCATCTTCCAGGATCTTGTAGGCGTAGACATACTGGATGCTGTCGGTGCTGTTTGCAAGATCGTTGAAGCGCTTGTTGACACGGGCGTAGCCCTCGGCCGCCTCACCGAGGCGTATGTAATCCTCCACACGGTCTGCGTCGATGGCGTCCGACGCGACATTCGCCACACCCTGGGCAAGCTCCATCTGCTCGGCCACGGCGGAGGTACGGAAATGGACGAAACTGATGATCGTGACGATCGTGCCGGTGATCACCATGCCCGCGGTCACCAGCACGACGATTTTCGAGCGCAGGGACATGGAGCGGGATTTTTTGTGGCTTGCGGCCATGAGCTTTTCCCGGGAGATGGGCCGCTGCTGCCAGCCTGCCATGTAGAAAGCTTTCTTGAGGGGATCGGGCATGATATGCAGGACGACCGCAACGATCCCAACGGTGATGCTCTTGTCCACAAGGTCGACCAGGATGTCCGCCGAGAACTGAGCCAGGAATTGATTCTGCACACCGCTGTCGAAAAAGCGCTGCGCAAGCGGTGACGAAAGCCCGGTGCCGAATTCAAAGCCACAAAGCGCCCAGGTTAGGACAGAGCCCAGGCCGCCGCCGATAAAGGCGAACACCGCAATGATCACGAGCAGCCGCCAGGGCTTGCGGAAGCTGTAGTAATCTTTTTCGGCAAACCAGGCCGAGGCAATAGCGATCAGCACGGTCAGGCAGCCGTAATAGGCGGTTGTATAGTCGCCGATGCCGTTGACGAGGTTTGTAAAGAAGCCGACGATGATGCCCGGCAGATAGCCCCCGAGAGCCGCCGCCAGCGCGCTGCCGATATTGTCCAGATACAGCGGCAGCTTCAGTTCCTTTGCAAGCTGAGCAAGCAGGACGTTGATCGCCAGGCCCGCTATGCAAAGAAGGACAACGTATTTTCGGCTCTGTTTCTGCTGCTCCCGGGTGGAGCTGATTTCCTGATTCATACCATTCCCTCCGTGTATGCCGTCGGCAGCTCTGTGCAAAGCTCCACGATGAACGGATCTACTGTCTTATTTACAGCATTATAACAGGAAAAAACCTCGATGGGAAGTGGGGGAGCGAAATAATCTGAAAAAAGTGCAATCCGTGTCTGCGCCGAGAAAAAGCCATAACCGCCGGGTTAAGGACGGTTATGGCTTCGTGTTCTCCGGAAGGGCTCTTCAAAACAGGCGCCGCTGCGTTATTTCCACTTCCACTCGGTGACCTCCGGCAGATCGACGCCGTATTCGGCGATATACTGCCGGTGCTCCACCAGCTTGTCCTGCATCTGCTGGACAAGGTAAGCGCCGCGGTTGCCGAGCTGCGGCAGATTGTATACCGCCGACATGACCAGGTTGAAGCGGTCGATGCGGTTTAAGACACGCATGTCGAAGGGCGTGGTGATGGTGCCCTCCTCGATGTAGCCGCGCACATGGATGTTCTTGTTGAAGCGCTTGTAGGTCAGCTCGTGGATGAGGCTCGGATAGCCGTGGTAGGCGAAGATAATGGGCTTGTCCCGGGTGAAGAGCATATCGTACTCCTGCTGGCTCAGGCCGTGGGGGTGCTGGGTATCGGCCTGCAGGCGCATGAGGTCCACCACGTTGATGACGCGGATCTTGAGCTCCGGGAAGGCGTCGCGCAGGATGGTCACGGCGGCGAGGGTCTCGAGCGTCGGCGTGTCGCCGCAGCAGGCCATGACGATGTCCGGCTCCTGTCCCTCGTCGGTGGAGGCCCACTGCCAGATGCCGATGCCCTGGGTGCAATGCTTGACAGCCTGCTCCATGGTCAGCCACTGGGGCCGCGGGTGCTTGGAGGCCACAATGCAGTTGATATAGTTGCGCGAGCGTATGCAGTGGTCAAAGCAGCTTAAGAGGCAGTTTGCGTCCGGGGGCAGGTAGAGGCGCACCACATCCGCCTTCTTGTTGACCATGTGGTCCAGGAAGCCCGGATCCTGGTGGGTAAAGCCGTTGTGGTCCTGCTGCCAGACGTGGGAGGTCAGCACATAGTTGAGCGAGGCGATCTTCTGCCGCCAGGGCAGCTGATTGCAGACCTTGAGCCACTTGGCGTGCTGGGAGAACATGGAGTCGACGATGCGGATAAAGGCCTCGTAGGAGTTGAAGAAGCCGTGGCGGCCGGTGAGCAGATAGCCCTCGAGCATGCCCTGGCACACATGCTCGGAGAGCATGGAGTCCATGACGCGGCCGTACTCGTCGAGATGGTCGTCGGTGTCCCATGTTTCGCCGTGCCAAACGCGGTCCGCCGCCTCGAAGACGGCGTTGAGGCGGTTGGAGTTGTTTTCATCGGGGGAGAAGGAGCGGAAGTTGCGCTCTTTCTCATTGAGCTTGAAGATGTCGCGGACAAATTTGCCGAGTTCGGACATGTCCTGGGCCTCCACAGCGCCGGGAGAGGGGACATTCACTGCATAGTCGCGGAAGTCCGGCATTTTCAGATCGCGCAGCAGCAGTCCGCCGTTTGCGTGGGGGTTTGCGCCCATGCGGCGTTTGCCCTTGGGCGGCAGCTCGCGCAGCTCCTCGATGGGCGCGCCGTTTGCGTCGAACAGCTCCTCGGGCTTATAGCTTTTGAGCCACTGCTCCAGCAGGCGGATATGCGCCTCGGAGTCGGGCGCGACCGGCACCTGATGGGCACGCCAATAGCCCTCCACCTTCGCACCGTCTACAAAGGCCGGGGCGGTCCAGCCCTTGGGCGTGCGCAGCACGATCATGGGCCAGCGGGGGCGCTCACAGTTCCCGCCTTCGCGGGCGGCCTTCTGGTATTGCAGGATCTTCTCCACGCAGTCGTCCAGGGTATCGGCCATCAGGCGGTGCATCTGCATGGGGTCGCTGCCCTCAACAAAATGCGGCTCCCAGCCGCAGCCGATGAAGAAGCTCTCCAGCTCCTCATGGGAGATGCGGGACAGCACGGTGGGGTTTGCGATCTTGTAGCCGTTTAAGTGCAGGATGGGCAGGACCGCGCCGTCGGTTTTGGCGGAGAGGAATTTGTTGAGCTGCCAGGAGGTGGCAAGCGGGCCGGTCTCGGCCTCGCCGTCGCCCACCGCGACAGCGGCGATGAGCTCGGGGTTGTCCGTCACGGCACCGAAGGCGTGGGCCAGGGAGTAGCCGAGCTCGCCGCCCTCGTTGATGGAGCCGGGGGTCTCGGGGGCCACGTGGCTCGGGATGCCGCCGGGGAAGGAGAAGCGCTTGAAGAGGCGGTGCATGCCCTCGCGGTCCTGGCTGATATCCGGGTAGACCTCCTGGTAGCTGCCGTCGAGCCAGTCCTGGGCGACCATGGCGTTGCCGCCGTGACCGGGGCCGGAGAGGTAGATCATATCCAGATCAAATACCTTGATGACGCGGTTGAGGTGCGTGTAGATGAAGTTCTGGCCGGGGCAGGTCCCCCAGTGGCCGACGATCTTCTTCTTGACATGCTCGGCGGTGAGGGGCTTTTCAAGCAGGGGATTGTCCAGCAGGTAGAGCTGGCAGGCGGTGAGGTAATTGGCGGCGCGCCAGTATTTGTCCATCACCTGAAGCTCGGCCTCGGTCGCGGGGGTTTTTGTAAGCTTTGACAAGTTGAAACCTCCTATCCTGATCGGTTTTTCGTAAAGGATAACTGTTTTGATTATACCTTATATTCTGTTAATAATCCAGTGCAGTATTCATGCGTTCACTCGTTGTACGGATTTACGACGGGCGAGATGACGGGCTGGCCGTCCCTGCCGAGCAACGGGGTCATGCCGCCGGCATACCCGTTCTGGTGGAAAACATAGTTCACGCCCGTCACCTTGTCCACCCAGATTTCGGTGACGGTCATGGTGCCCTGGGAATAGATCTTTTCAAATCTGCTGTTCTTGGCCATGTTCATATACTCCTTGCTTTTTAATCGTGATACAAAAATATCGGCTTTATTTTTTCGCTTTGCGGAACATGAAGGCGCGGGCGGCCTGAATGGCAACGTTGTACGGGAAGGGCCGCAGGGCGCGGTCTGCCTCCCGGAGCTTGTCGCGGATGGGGATGGACTGGGGGCAGTGCTGCTCGCATTTGCCGCAGCGTATGCACTGGGAGGCAAAGCCCGGTTCCCGTGTCAGGCCCACCGTCTGGATGAACTGGGTGCGCCCGGCGAGCTTTGACTCGGCGTACATGGTGTTGTAGCTGCGGAAGGTGCCGGGGATATCCACCCCCTTGGGACACGGCATGCAGTAGCGGCAGCCCGTGCAGCCAACCTTTTCCTTCTCCCGTATGGCCCGTTTGACCTTCTCGAGGGTCTCCAGGTCCGCCTCTGTCAGGGACCCGGCCTGCGCCTGACTTGCCGTGCGGCAGTTGGCCTCCACCATTTCCAGCGAGTTCATGCCCGACAGGACCACCGTCACCTCCGGCTGGTTATACAGCCAGCGCAGGCCCCACTCGGCGGGGCTCCAGTCGCGGCCGCTTTCCTGCATGGCCTTCTTCGCGCCTTCCGGCAGCAGATTGACAAGTTTGCCGCCCCGCAGCGGCTCCATGATCATGACGGGCACGCCCTTCGCCGCGGCGGCGTGCAAACCGTCCCGGCCCGCCTGGGCCACCTCGTCGAGGTAATTATACTGGATCTGGCAGAAATCCCAGTCGTAGTCATTGAGGATTTTCAGAAAGTTTTCCGTGTTGCCGTGATAGGAAAAGCCGATGTTTCGGATAGCCCCGGACTCCTTCTTTTCCCGGATCCAGTCCAGGATTCCGACGGTCTTGAGCTTTTCCCACATGGCTACATCGGTCAGATGGTGCATCAGGTAGTAGTCCACGTAATCGGTGCGCAGACGGCTGAGCTCCTCATTGAAGAAGCGGTCGAGCGCGGCGCGGTTCCCGATCAGGTACTGCGGGAGCTTCGTGGCGATATGGACCTTGTCGCGGATGCGGTTGCGCTCGAAGATCTCGCCCACGGCAGCCTCGCTGCCGGGATAGATGTAGGCTGTGTCAAAATAGTTTACACCGGCGCGGTAGGCGGCCATGAGCTCCGTCTCGGTTTTGGCGATGTCGATGCCCGCGCCCTTCTTGGAAAAGCGCATGCAGCCGTAGCCCAGGATGCTCAGGTCGTTGCCGCTTCGGTCCTTTCTGTACTGCATGAATAATCCCCCCTTTTTTTATGACAGCATGATGATAAGCTTAATAATATTCTACCAAATCGGCAGGCAATAATCAATACGAGGTCACGGCAGTGTCAGTCCAATTCCATAGCGTTCAGGGCTTCCTCCGCCTCTGCCATGATGGCATCAACATCGGCGCCGACGATATCGAGTCCGTCGGCTTCGATCTTCCGCACATCCGGAATGGCGTAGTAGCTCTGCACCAGGGCTTTCACATAGCCGAAGCCGTAATCGTCCGGCACATAATTGCCGCCCGCCGTGGTCACATAAAACAGTCTCTTCGCCCGGCACAGACTGACCGGCACCCCCTCCTCCGAATATTTGAAGGTGAGGCCCACGACGGTGATCTGCTCCAGATACTGCTTGAGCATGGCCGGGAAGGAGAGGTCCCAGTACGGAGCCGCGATCACGATGGTGTCCGCTTCGGAAAACTGCCGTGCAAGGTCAAACAGAGGATCCTGAAAATCCCCCTGCGCGATCAGCCGGTCACGCCTGTCATTAAAGGCTTCGTTGAAGACCGGAAAAGAGATCTCCTCCAGACGGACTTCTTCAATCGGCCTGCCCAGCCTTGCCAGCAGCTTTTCCGCCAGGAGCTTTGTCCGGGAGTTTTTTCGCACACAGGCATTCACATAGAGTATCGGTTTGTTCATCGCTTACCTCCGTCATTCTGATTGGCAGATAGTTTTCAGCCGTTGTTTTTCTTGCCGCTGCATCTTAAACAGCTCCTCCGCCGCAAGGCGCGTCTTTGAGACCACGTCGCCCGCTGTTTTGGGGAAGCAGTAGTAGAGCGCGTTCATGTCCCCGATGCTGATCATGTCGCCCAGCTCGTACCAGAAATAGTCCGCGTTCAGACTGTAGGAGAAGACAGGGGATTGGCAGTACTCCAGCTTCCCGCCGCAGCCGGTGAGATGAAAACCCTCAGACGTATGAATAAGCATTCCCTCACCCACGGTATAGAGACACTTGGTGTCCACCAGCATGCGGATCACCACCGGCAGCTCAAGCCGGTAACGGCCCTCCTCAAGCTCTTTGCGCACACAGTCGCGCTCCCATGCATACCAGTCCGGGATGTGGGAAAAAACCGGCTCTCCATCCTCTGCCCGAAGCCTCCCTCATGATCTGAGATGAGTATACCATACGAGGGTGGTCGAGGTAAAGAAGAACAAAAGCAAATACGCCACAAAGCGCGGGAGAAGGAAAGAAATATTTGACAGCGGGGGCGCGGCCGCATATACTGATAACAATAATTGTTTTACGGGGTATGAGAGCATGAACATCCAGATCTTCGGCAAGTCCAAATGCTTTGACACCAAAAAGGCCGAGCGCTGGTTCAAGGAGCGCCGGATCAAATACCAGTATATCGACATTCTGAAATACGGCATGAGCCGGGGCGAGCTCAGCAGCGTGAAAAACGCGGTCGGCCTGGACAGCATGGTCGACACCGCCGATCAGGACTACCCGCTGTTTCAGTACCTGGCCACCACGGAGGCAAAGCTGGACAAGCTCTATGAGGTGCCCGAGCTTATCAAGACGCCTGTGGTGCGTAACGGCAGGCAGGCCACCGTCGGCTACTGTCCGGAAATCTGGAAGGACTGGAAATAAGATAACAAAAAAAACGCCCGAACGGGCGTCTTTTCATTGCCTGAAGATCAGATCAGATTCAGGATCAGGGTCAGCAGAACGAAAGCAAGCGCGAACCACTTGGTGGCCTTCGCAAGCTTTGCGTCCAGGGTCTTGGCCTGCCCCTTGGAGAGGAAGGTCTCGGCGCCGCCGGAAATGGAACCGGACAGACCGGCGCTCTTGCCGCTCTGCATAAGCACGATGACGGTGACAGCCAGACCGGACAGAACCTGAAGAATGGTAAATACGATCGTAAGTGAAGACATGTATTTCAATCCTTTCGAATTATGTTTACTAAACAGCTTTTGAAGTATATCACAGGCCGGGGAACATTTCAAGTGTTTTTTTTCACTTTCCGCAATATTTTGCGTTACGCCTCCGAAAACGCTCAAAGATATGGCGCAAGCTGCTCCCGCCAGGCCTGTGTGAGACGCTCGAGAGACCAGGCGGCATTGGCCGGACTTGTGGAGGGCAGGCACAGTGCGGGCCTTCCGCTCACGGGTTCCGAAAAGCGGTGATACATCTCCCAGGATTTCTTCCCGTTGCAGAAGACCTGACGGATGGAGGCGGAGGCAAAGATCGGCGTGAGATCGTTCGGGACGACATCGTCGATGCTCGCGTCGGACGAGCCCTCGATGCTGCACCTGGCGATCGAGTCCCACAGCGCCACGCCGTGTGTGAGGAGCATCTCCTTCTTCTCCGGGATCATCTGCGGCGTATCGCAGCCGAGCACAGCCGCCATGACCTTCCAGAAGCGGTTTTGCGCATGGCCGTAGAAAAACTGCTGCTCCCGGGATTTGACCGAGGGAAAGGAGCCCAGAATCAGAATGCGGGAATCCCGATCGTAAAGGGCAGGGAAGGGATGGGCGATTTCGGTTCTCATCTTTACATTTTGTCGGGGTCGACGGGACGGCCCAGGCTGTCTACCTCCTGGTAGGTTACGGAGCAGTAGCCGGAGTGGATGATCTGGTTTGCGGTCATGTAATAGGTCTTGTCCGTCCCCGCAAAGTACATGGTTTCGATGACGGTTTCCCCGTACAGAGCGGCGCGGCCCGCCATGTCGTACCATTTGGCATCGAGGAAGGGGAAGAGCTCCCGGACGCTTTTGCCCAGCATCTCCCTGACGGGCACCCCGGCGCGCTGCCCGAAGAGCTGGTTTGCGTAGAAGAGCACAGCGTCGGTGACCTTCTTGCGCCGGTTGACCTCCACCTTGTAGACGGCGAAGGAGATGGGGAGATTATCGTAAAGCCGGAAGAAGTCCGAGGTATGGAACTGCCTTCTCTCGAGCGGCGCATGGTCGTCGTGGTCGGCAAGCAGGCGCATTTCGGCGTTCTGGGTCATCTCGTCCAGATCCTCGCACTCGGAGTAAAGGGCATAGCCGGTGGACAGATAGAGCGTGACGGGCGTGCCGTCAATTTCCCGGATGCTCTCCGCGATCTGCCGCACCGACGCGCGCAGGGCACCGGGCTCCTTTTTGTCCCGGATCTGGTGAAGCACCACGAACTGGTAGCCGTTGATGCGTCCGACGGCGGAGCTTACGCCGAAGGTCTTCTTGAGCTGCAGGCCGAGGGCCGCGATCACCTTGTCGCCGAAGTCGAAGCCGTACTGCCGGTTGATGGTGGCAATGTCATCAATGGCCACATGCAGGCGCATGAAGTCCGTACCACGCAGATAGTATTCCTCCTGAAAAGCGTGCACATGCTCGAACAGGCCGCGGGAATTGAGAAGTCCCGTCATCTCGTCGCGGCTGGAGGTATCCTGCCCGCGCAGATCGTGCATGTACAAAAGCTCCCTGTCAACGAAGGAACCGAGCAGGCCAACGATATCTCCGGCTTCATTGAAAAGCGGCGTCTTGTTTGCGAGGATCTCCCGGTTTTCCCCGTTGGAGATGCACCTTCCCGGCATATTGTGGGTGGTGACACCCTCGTGAATGACGCGCAGCTCGTCGTCCATGTAGAGGTCCGGATGGATGTGCCAGCCCAGATCCTCGTCCGTTTTGCCGATCACTTCCCGGGCTGAACCGAAGCCGTAGTAATCGAGAAAGCCTCGGTTTACCCCGAGGAAGCGGCGCTCGCGGTCTTTCCAGAAAAGCCGCACCACGTCCGAGCGGAGAAGGTTATTCCAAAGCGTTTCGACAGACAATGCCTCCGCTTTTTCCTTGCGATGCGTGAAGGGGGTGAGCTCGTCCTGGGCGTTGTGGATGAGCTCCAGCACGATGCCCGGCTGATAGCGCAGGACGATGAACTGCTTCCAGTTGTATTGCCCGTCGCTGACGCGGCAGCGAAAGCAGCCGGAGATGGAGCTGCGGCCCGAGGCGTCCAGGCGCTGCTCGAGTGTCGAGAAATCCCACAGTTTCAGGTAGCTCTCCCGGTCCTCCGGGTAGATCCAGCGCTCGGCAAAATCGCGGGCAAGCTCGCGGATGCCGCCGCTGCCGTCGGTGAGAAAATCCGTCAGCCCCACGTACAGCGGCGTGATGCTGTCGTTGTTCATATCGACCAGTGTCACGCGGTCAAAGAGCGTATAGATCTGCCGCAGGCTGTCGTCCAGACGCGTGGTGCTCGTGGCCTGGGACGCCTGGGACAGATTGTTGAGCTGGAGCAGCACGCTGTAAGCGTCCCGGCGCTTGGCAATACATTTGGTTTTCAGCTCGTAGTACTCCTCATGGGAGACAAAGAGCATGCGCCCGCTTCCCTCGGCTCTGGTGTTTTCCAGCAGGCTCAAGACCCGCGCCGGGATCGCGGACAGGGGAGAGCTCTCGGCGGGCCGCCAGGAGCGCAGCGACTCGGGCAGAAAATCAATCCCGCCCACAATCTCCTCAAAGGCGCTGTTGCAGAAAAGCATGGAGAAGCTGTCACGTCTGATCTCTGCCAGTGCCAGGGGAATACTGTTGAGCTGGCGCCCGGTGACAAGCCGCTTTTTCTCCGACTGGCCAAGGAAGGGGACGGCGCTTAGAAAGTCGACGCGGCCGATATCGTCATAATACTTGCGGTGGCGCGGCAGCTCCACCGTGATGCCCTTTTCCCGGAGCGCGTCGAGCGCAGCCTCGTATGGCATGGGCCTGCCGAAATAGAAGCCCTGCACCTTTTCACAGCCGATGTTGCGCAGATAGGAAAACTGCTCCTCGGTCTCCACGCCCTCGGCCAGGGTGTGCATGCCGATCTCCTTGGCCATCTGCACCACCGAGGTAAGGATGCGCCGGGAGCGCTGGCTGAAGGAGCTGAGAAAACGCATGTCCAGCTTGAGTTCGTCAAAGCTGTAGTCCTTGAGCATATTCAGGGAGGAATAGCCGCTGCCGAAATCGTCCATCCAGATCTGGTAGCCCGCCTTCCGGAAGCGCTCCACCACGTCGCGCATCTGTCCTTCCTGCTCGGCCAGGACGCTTTCGGTAATCTCTATGTACAGAAAATCATGGAGGATATGGAAGGCGCGGGCATTTTCGTCCACCACGGAGAAAATATCGCAGTGCGTAAAGTCCATGCGGGAGAGATTGATGGAGACGGGAATGGGGGTCTGGTTGTTCTCAACAGACTGACGAATGCGGCGGCAAACTGTCTCAATCACAAAGCTGTCCAGTCTGTGGATGCGCTTTGCCTGCTCGAGTACCGGGATAAAGGCATCGGGCGGCAGCATGCCGCGCACAGGGTCGATCCAGCGGGCGAGGGCTTCAAAGCTGCAAAGCTGCCCGGAGATCGTACGAATCACCGGCTGGTAGTAGACCTGTATATGACCCGCGGAAAGGGCAGTATCAAAGTTTTCCAATATAAATTGATCCAGGCTCTCTTCCATGGGGGACTCCTTTCCGAGACACGAGTGGTTAGCTTATGATTATAGTATAAACCATTATGATTTTACAGGAATCCGAGCTTCGTGTCAATCGCATTTTATGAAAAGTGCCTAAAACAATATCAGCGAACAAGAAAACACTCTTGACACTTTAAATCATTAGTGATATGATGTGCCCGTAAACCGAGGAACGGGAGTAGTACTCTGCAGGGTGTTTTCTTTCAGAGAGCCGTCGGGTGGTGCAAGGCGGCAGAGGGCATGCGGAGGAATGGCCCCGTGAGGGCAAACAGAACAGGGGAGATTTCCCTCAGTATGGGCGACGGAGCTGGCGATCCGTTATCAAAGGGCCGGCGTGTGACAGCACGCAAGAGTGGGCGCGTGTGCGCCAAGCCGGGTGGTACCGCAGGAGCTTTGGCTCTTGTCCCTGCGTTTTTGCAGAGACAGGGGCTTTTTCTTTTGTCTCTGACACTTTGGAAAAGGAGCGATTCCCATGATCGAAAACAAAATCCCGTACAAAACCTATCTTGATGAAAATGAGATCCCCACGGCATGGTACAATCTCCGGGCCGATATGAAGGTCAAGCCCGCGCCGCTGCTCAATCCCGGGACGCACAAGCCCCTAAGCGCCGATGAACTGACCCCGATCTTCTGCGAAGAGCTGGTAAAGCAGGAGCTCGACAACGACACCGCCTTTTTCCCCATCCCGCAGGAGATCCTGGACTTCTACAAAATGTACCGCCCGTCCCCGCTGGTGCGCGCCTACTGCTTGGAAAAGGTGCTGGATACCCCGGCAAAGATCTATTACAAGTTTGAAGGCAACAACACCTCCGGCAGCCACAAATTGAACTCCGCCATTGCCCAGGCCTACTACGCCAAAAAGCAGGGCCTCAAGGGCGTGACGACCGAGACCGGCGCCGGTCAGTGGGGTACGGCATTGTCCATGGCCTGTGCCTATCTCGGCCTTGACTGCAAGGTGTTCATGGTCAAGGTCAGCTATGAGCAGAAGCCCTTCCGCCGGGAGGTCATGCGCACCTACGGCGCGAGCGTCACACCCTCGCCGTCCATGGAGACGGCAGTGGGCAGAAAAATCCTGGCCGAGCATCCCGGCACCACCGGCTCTCTCGGCTGCGCCATCTCCGAGGCTGTGGAGGTCGCCACCCAGAATCCGGGCTATCGCTATGTACTTGGCAGTGTTCTGAACCAGGTCCTGCTGCACCAGAGCATCATCGGCCTGGAGACGAAAGCCGCCTTCGACAAGATCGGCGTCAAGCCCGACATCATCATCGGCTGCGCCGGCGGCGGCTCCAACCTCGGCGGCCTGATCGCGCCCTTCATGGGCGAAAAGCTGCGCGGCGAGGCGGATTACCGCATCATCGCCGTCGAGCCCGCCTCATGCCCGAGCTTTACCCGCGGCAAGTTTGCCTATGACTTCTGCGACACCGGCATGATCTGCCCGCTTGCCAAGATGTACACCCTCGGCAGCGGCTTCATCCCGTCCCCGAACCACGCGGGCGGCCTGCGCTTCCACGGCATGTCCACCACGCTCAGCCAGCTCTATCATGACGGGTACATGGAAGCCCGCTCGGTGGAGCAGACCTCCGTCTTCGAGGCAGCGGAGCTCTTTGCCCGGTCCGAGGGCATCCTGCCCGCGCCTGAGAGCAGCCACGCCATCCGCGCCGCCATGGACGAGGCCCTGCGCTGCCGCGAGACGGGGGAGGAGAAGAACATCCTCTTCGGCCTCACCGGCACCGGCTACTTCGATCTGGTGGCCTACCAGAAGTTCAATGACGGCCAGATGACCGACTACATCCCCACGGATGCGGATCTCGCCGTCGGCTTCGCGGGTCTGCCGAAGGTCGAGGACTGAGGCTTGAAAACCGCCTCCGAATATGGTAAAGTAACACCACGAAACCATGTTTTGGAGGGTAACCATGAGTGAAAGCAAAGGCCGGAAAACGGCTGTGACGGATGAAAAGCTCGCCGGAGCGGCGGGCGGCGCGATCCGCCCCAAATACGTCAGCAGCTTCTTCTGCGAAAAGTGCGGTAAGACCATCCATCTCAACGGCGTCTACACGCTGGAACGGGCAGTTCGGGAGCATGAGCAGCAGGAGCACAGCCCCAACGCAAGGAAAAGATAGCATACATGCAGAAAGCACCGCCGACTGTGGGCGGTGCTTTCTGCATGAACATATTAAAACAATCCGCTGCTGTGCTTGCCATTGGGCTTCTGCTTACCCTGGGCCGCGCCTTGCACGCCGGGGAGCTTGTCGCCCCCGTTTGCGGGGATGCTGCGCTCGACGGGCTTTGTCGTCTGCGGCACAGGCCGCCTTTTGAAAAGCTTTGATAAGAATGACATGTTCCTTCCTCCTCAGCTGCGCATGGCTGCGCGGCAGTAGTAATTGAACTCCCGCTCCCGCTCGAGCGTGCTGGAATCCATGTGGCCGGGGTAGACCTCATAATCCCCGGGCAGCTCACAGATGCGGCGCAGGGACTTGAGCTCCGTCTCCATATCGCCGCCGGGGAGATCGGCCCTGCCGCAGCTGCCCTTGAAGAGCGTGTCCCCAGTGAAAAGGGCATCTTCGCATTTGAGCGTCACGCCCCCCGGGGTGTGGCCCGGCGTGCCGATCACGTCAAAGCGAAGGCCCGCCGCCTCGACCACATCGCCGTCGTCGTAGCTTTTGCCGTTTTCCTTGAGGGTATAGGGAAAATGGCCGTCAAGATGATGGCTCGCGTCGTCCCGCTCGTTCATGTAGACCTTCGCGCCGGTCTCCTCCGCGATAGTGTCTACCGCTCCCACATGGTCATAGTGCCCGTGGGTCAGCATCACGGCGCGGCATTGGAGGCGGTTTGACTCCATATAGTCCAGAATGGTGTTGGACTCGTCGCCGGGGTCGATGACCACGCACTCGAGGGTGTTTTCGTTTGTCACCACGTAGCAGTTGGTTTCCAGCTGCCCAACAGGTATGGTTTTGATGAGCATGGCTTAAAGCTCCTTCGTATCTAAAAGAATGGTCACAGGCCCGTCGTTTTCAGAGGCAACGAGCATATCGGCGGCAAAGACGCCGGTCTCCACGTGGAAGCCGCGGTCGCGGCACTCGCGGATCACAAGCTCGTAAAGCGGGATCGCGGTCTCGGGCTGGGCAGCCTTGGAAAAGCCCGGGCGGCGGGACTTGCAGTCGGCAAAGAGGGTGAACTGGCTGATAATCAGCATTTCCGCCCCGGCGTCCTTGGGGTTTACGTTCATCTTTCCGTTTTCGTCCTCAAACACGCGCAGGCCGCAGAGCTTGTCCGCGATTTTGAGGGCTTCCTTTTCCGTGTCCTCCTCATGTACGCCGAGCAGGACCAGAAAGCCGGCGCCGATCTGTCCGGCGGTTTCCCCGCCGATCGTGACGGAGGCGGAGCGTACACGGGTAACTACAGCGCGCATGGTCTGCCTCCTTTACGTTCCGTTGCGGCTCACGTTCATGACCCCGGGGATCTGGGAAAGCCGGTTGGTGATATATTTGAGTTCGGTCGCGTCCTTGACCTCGAGCGTTACCGTCACGACGCCGAAGTTGAGGCCGGTGGTGCGGGCGTTGAGAGAGTGGACCTTGGCGTTGACGGAATTCAATACGGTCGCCACGTCCATGACCATGCCGTTGCGGTCCTTGGCGGAGATCATGATGGTGGTCAGATAGCTCTCGGTGATCTTGCCTGCCCAGGAGACCTCGACCCAGCGGCCCGCGTTTTCGGGCTGGGTCAAAAGCTGCTGGCAGTTGATACAGTCGCGCCGGTGGATGGACACGCCCTGGCCGCGGGTGATGAAGCCCATGATGTCGTCGCCGGGCACGGGGGTGCAGCAGCGGGAGAACTTGACCAGACAGTTGGAAAGCCCCTCTACCAGAATGCCGTGGACGGCCTTGCCCTCCTTCTTGGGGGCGTGGGTCTCGCGGCGCTCGGCAGCCTCGGACACCTTGTCCAGAGCGGTCTTGCCCTTGGGCTCCTGGCTCTTGAGCGCGTCGCGCAGGCGATTTGCCGCCCTTGTGGCCGTCAGTCCCCCGTAGCCGACGGCGGCGTACATGTCGTCCATGCAGGTAAAGGAGAAGCGCTTGAGGATGGGGCCCGCTATGGCATCGTCGCTCACATCGTCGAGTGTCAGCCCGTTGTGCCTCAGCTCATCCTCCAGCATGGCGCGGCCGCGGATGATGTTCTCCTCGCGCCGCTCCTTCTTGAACCACTGCTTGATCTTGGTGCGGGCGGAGTTGCTCTTGGCGGTGCTGAGCCAGTCGCGGCTGGGGCCGGGCGCACTTTTGGAGGTGCGAATCTCCACAATGTCGCCGTTTTGCAGCACATAGTCGTAGGTGACGATACGGCCGTTGACCTTCGCGCCTACCATGTGGTTGCCGATGTCGGAGTGGATGAAGTAGGCAAAGTCGATGGGCGTCGCCCCGGCGGGGAGGTTGATAACGTCGCCCCTGGGGGAGAAGACGAAGACCTCGTCGGCGAACATGTCCACCTTGAGGTTGTGGAAAAAGTCGGAGGCATCGGATTCCTGCTGGCTCTCCAAAAGCCTTCTGATCCAGGCGAAGGTGTTCTCGTCGCCCGCGCGCAGGGCCGTATTGGCGCTCGCGCCCATCTTGTATTTCCAGTGTGCCGCGACGCCGTACTCGGCGGTGTAGTGCATTTCCCAGGTGCGGATCTGCACCTCGAAGGGGATGCCCTCGGAGCCGATGACCGTGGTGTGCACGCTCTGGTACATGTTGGGCTTGGGGGTGGAGATATAGTCCTTGAAGCGGCCGGGCACGGGTTTGAACATGTCGTGGATGATGCCCAGCACATTGTAGCAGTCGGGGATGGAATCGACAATGACGCGGAAGGCGCAGATGTCGTAAATGCCGTCCATGTCGAGCTTCTGCGCGTACATCTTGCGGTAAATGGAGTAGACATGCTTGATGCGGCAGTAGATGGTGGACTGTACGCCCTCGGCCTCGAGGCGCGTCTGGATTCGCGTCTGCATGCTGTCCATGAAGCGTTCGAGCTCGGGCATGCGCTCGGTCAGATACTCGGTGATCTGCCTGTAGCCCTCGGGGTCGAGGTACTGCAGCGACAGGTCCTCCAGCTCCCACTTGGCCCGCTGCATGCCGAGGCGGTGGGCGATGGGGGCGTAGATTTCCATGGTCTCGAGGGACTTGGATTTCTGCTTCTCCGGGCTCTGCCAGGCCATGGTGCGCATGTTGTGGAGGCGGTCGGCGATCTTGATGAGGATGACGCGGATATCCTTGGCCATAGCCAGGAGCATCTTGCGCAGGTTCTCCGCCTGCTCATCCTCTTTGCTGGTATACTGCACGCGCGTCAGCTTCGTGACGCCCTCCACGATGTCCGCCACGACCGTACCGAACTGGCGAGCGATATCCTCGTGGGTGAGGGAGGTGTCCTCGATCACGTCATGCAGCAGCGCCGCGATGATGGAATCCTCATCCAGGCCGATATCCACGCTGATGTCGGCGGCGGCGATGCAGTGTGTCACATAGGGCGAGCCGTCCCGGCGCTTCTGCCCGGAATGGGCCATGCGCGCCATGTCATAGGCGGCGCGGATGCGGCCGAGGTCCATGTTGTGGGTATTCTCATTGATTTTTTTGACAAGCGCCTCAAACAGTACGTCGGGGTCCTGTATATTGTTTTTGTGTTCCTGGGTATCCATGGCGTTCTCCTCACTGATAACTGCGAAGACTGCGGATCAGCTGTGTGGCCTCCAGATCCGCCTTGCCGGTGATCTGCCGCTGGGCAGCGGCGTAGATCGTACCGCCCGGTCCTTCGAGAAGGCCGACCTCACGAAAGGCCATCAGGCACAGGCAAAAGCGCTCCGGCTCCATGTCCTGCGGGCATTGCCTGAGCACGGCGGCCGTCGACTCCCCCACGCGGTAGTCCCGACTCATGCCGCGCCAGATTTTCACAAAGTCCGGCCGCTCGGGACAAAAACCTGCCGCGGCCCATTCAAAGCCGGGCTCACCGCGCAGAATCAGATCGCACAGCGCGCCGGGATCGTGGGGCCGCACCGCGGACGCAACCAGCTGAACGGAGACATTACCGCGGTATTCGTTGATCTGCGGCGTGAAGGCCAGATCGATCAGATCCCCATCGCGCACGCCCGTATCGGCGGTGCTGTGGGAGAAGAAGATGCACTCAAAATGCGCTGAACCCATGCGGATGCGAAGGCGCGTATGCTTGCCGCCGCCGACCTCGCTCATGGCTTCGAGCCGTGCGCCGCTGATACACATCACCGGCTTCGGGTTTGCGTTTCCGTAGGGTTCCAGCAGGTCAAGAGAGCGTACATTGTCCAGCGACAGCAGCGCCGGATCGGTGATGAGCAGATCGCACTGCACCTCCGGCTTCGGTTCGGGCTTGTTTTCTATGTAGTAGGCGCGCAGGGCTTTCCGGAAATCGTCCAGCTTTTCCCGCCGCACGTTCAATCCCGCGGCCAGCGCGTGCCCGCCGAAGCCGATCAGTTCATCGGCGCAGGCGGAGAGAGCCTCGAAGAGATTGAAGCCTCCGTAGCTGCGGCAGGAGCCCTTGCCCACATCGCCGTTTAAGCAGACGATGATGGCGGGCAGGGAATACTGCTCGGCAAGGCGGGAAGCCGCAATGCCGATCACGCCCTGGTTCCAGCTCTCGCTGGCAAGGACGATGGGCCCGTCCGGCGTGATGCCCTGGAGCTGGGCGTTGGCCTCCTTCCAGATCTCGTTTTCGATGCTCTGACGCTTGCGGTTGAGTTCGCATAGCTCCCGCGCGAGGGAAACAGCGGTAGCTTCATCCCGCGAGAGGATGAGCTTTGCCGCGATCGACGCCCTGCCGAGACGTCCCGCCGCATTGAGGCGCGGGGCCAGGCTGAAGCCGATGGTGGAGGCGGTCAGCCGCGCGGGGTCGATGGAGGATTCGCGCAGCATGGCGGCGATGCCGGGCCGGGGGCAGCGCACGATCTGCTCAAGCCCGAGCCGCACCAGATAGCGGTTTTCATCCGTCAGCGGCATGACATCCGCGATGGTGCCGATGGCGACAAGGTCGGCATAGCGGGCAAGGGCCAAGTCACTGCCGCCCTCGCAGGCGCACACAAGCTTGAGCGCCACACCCACCCCCGCAAGGTTTTTGTTCGGGTAGGTATCCCCGTCACGCTTGCAGTCGATGAGCGCCGCGGCGTCGGGGAGGGCATCGCTGCGGCACTCGTGGTGGTCAGTGATGACCATGTCCACGCCGATTTCACGCGCGTAGGCGGCCTCCTCCACGGCGGTGATGCCGCAGTCGACCGTGATGACGAGTGTCACGCCCCTGGCCTTGAGCGTATCGAGCGCGCCGCGGTTGAGACCGTAGCCCTCCTCGTTGCGGTCGGGGATATAGTAATAGCAGGTCAGTCCCTTGCCGCGCAGCCAGTCGGTCAGCATGCAGGTGGAGGTGATGCCGTCCACGTCGTAGTCCCCGAAGACGGCGACCGTCTCGCGCTTCTCGATTGCGCGCAGCACCCGCGAGCGTGCCCCGTCCATCCCGAGCATCAGCATGGGATCGTGCAGGGTCTCCCTGCCGCCGTACAGCAGCTTTTTTGCCTGGGCGGCGTTTTCGACTCCGCGCAGGGCGAGCACCTGGCTCAAAAGCGGTGTGAAGCCTGCCTCAGTCAGCGCACGCGCCGCGGCAGGCCTGGTAAAGTTTATGCTCCAGTCCTTGTTTTTCATAACCATATCAGCTTTTCATTTTTTATTAATAATTAATATTAACAAAAAATCAGCGTTATTTCAATAGCGGGATCACAAAAAACCGTACATTCACAGGAAAAGCCATCCGGAAAGCGGTCACCGGCTGTATTGGGAGAGGGGAGAGGCGGCGCTCTCCGTGGCCGCAGGCGCTGTCACATGCCCGAGCGCCTCCGCCGGGGTGCGGCACAGGGCGTAGAGCTCCAGCACGCTGTCGGACATAAAGCCCCATTCCGCCGTCTGCCGGAGCAAAGCGTCAAAGGCGTCGAAATAGCCCAGCGTATTGAGCAGTGCCATGGGCTTGCGGTGCCGCCCGAGCTGCTTTAAGGTCAGCACCTCGAAAAACTCCTCATAGGTGCCGATCCCGCCGGGCAGGGCGATGAAAGCGTCGGCCTCCGCCTCCATGCACGCCTTGCGCTCGGACATCGTTTCGGTAAAAAAGAAGTCGCATTCCTCCGTCATGAGGATGCCGGGCTCGTCGAAAAAGCGCGGCGCAATGCCGATGGGCCGGCCGCCCGCGCTGAGGACGCCGCGGGCGCAGGCGCCCATCAGCCCCCCGGCCCCGCCGCCGAAGACGAGCCGGTGTCCTTCGCGCGCAAGCAGCGCGCCGAGCTCATAAGCCGCGTCAAAATACGCAGGCTCGATCCTGTCGGACGAAGCGCCGAACACACAGATTTTCATACACACTACCTCCGCTTTTTTGCCGATTATATCACAAAGAATAATGCTTGACAAACCGCCCGATAAACAGTTAAGATAACAGCTACTATATTATTTAGAAGACAGGAGAAAAAACCTTTTGCTTGATATGATTCTCGACTGCGCGCTCGATGCCCTGAAGGACGGCGCTCTCAGCATTCCGATCCTGTTTGCGGCCTATTATCTGATGGAGCTGCTCGAGCGCAGCAAGCGTCTGGATGAAGGCATCCTGCACGCTTATTCCCGCAAGGCCGGGCCTTTGATCGGAGGCCTGCTCGGCGTTGTTCCCCAGTGCGGCATCTCCGGCGCCGCGGCAACGCTGTTTTCGACCGGCGCCATCACCGTGGGCACCATGCTCGCGGTGTTCTTCGCGACCTCTGACGAAATGCTGCCCATCATGCTCTCCTCCGCAGGCCAGATCGGCATAGGGAGCATCCTGCGTATCGTGGCTGCAAAGGCGGGTCTCGGCATCGTCCTCGGCTACCTGTCGGATCTTCTGTTCAAGGGCCTCTTTTCCCGCAAGGATATCCACTCCTTCTGTGAGCGCGAGCACTGCGAATGCGAGGAGGAAGAGGGGAGTGCCCTGCACGCGGCGCTGGTACATACGGCCAAGATTGCGGGCATGCTGATCGCCGTGACCTTCGTGCTGAACCTGATCCTCGCAAACGTGGAGCCCGACCGCCTGCGCGGCACGGTGTTCGCAAGGCCTGTCGTCGGCGCGCTGCTGCTTGCGCTGGTTGGGCTCATCCCGAACTGCTCCGTCTCGGTCATCCTGACGAAGGCCTATATCACCGGCATCATCGGCCTCGGCGGCCTGTTTGCGGGGCTGCTTGCCAACGCCGGCATCGGCATGCTGGTCCTGTTTCGCACCAACCGCAATATGCGTGAAAACCTCACCGTCGTTGCCATCAGCTACGTTCTCTCCGCACTCAGCGGCATCGTGATCGGGCTTCTGTGCTGACGGGCGATCCGCACGTATGATAAGGAGGATACTTTGTTGAAAAGAATTGTTGCCGTGCTGCTTGCGCTCCTTTTGTGTTTGAGTCTCTGCGCCTCAGCCTTTGCCGAGGACAGCTGGACGATCCTGGTGTACATCTGCGGTTCCGATCTCGAAAGCGAGAGCGCCCTTGCAACCCAGAACATGCAGGAGATGATCAGCGCCTATACCTCTCCCAACATCCGATTCCTTGTGGAGACGGGCGGCGCGTCGGCCTGGAATAACGGCGCTTCTCCGCTTGAGCTGGACCGCTTCCTCATTACGGAGGGCCGCAGTATGATCGTGGACAGGCAGCCTCTCGCTTCCATGGCCGAGAGCAACACCCTGCGCGATTTCCTGCGCTGGGGCATTGCGGCCTATCCCTCGGACCACTTTGCCCTGGTCCTCTGGGACCACGGCAGCGGCAGCATCAACGGCGTCTGCTTTGATGAGCTTTACGACTCCGACAGTCTCTCCCTGCGGGATATCGGCAATGCGCTCGGCGGCGTCTCCGACCTGCTGCCGAACGGCCTTGCGTTCATCGGTTTTGACGCCTGCCTCATGTCCACCGTGGAGACCGCCGCGATCCTCGCGCCCTATGCGCGCTACATGGTCGCCTCCCAGGAGATCGAGCCCGGCAGCGGCTGGGATTACGCCGTGATCGGGCACTTCCTTTCCGCCAAGCCCGGGGCCGATCCCGCAGATGTCTGCGCCGCGATCTGCGACGGCTATTACGACAACTGCATCGTAAACGAGTGTGAAGAAGGGGCCACGCTCTCGGTCACAGACCTCGGCAGGATCCCGGCTCTGCGCGAGGCCTTTGACACCTATGCCAAGAACCTGTACGAATCAACGGATTCCGCGGCGGATTACGCGCCCGTCGCCCGCTCCATCGCGGCGTCGGACAACTACGGCGGCAACAACCACAGCGAGGGCTATACCAACATGATCGATCTCGGCGGCCTGATCGATGCCGGCGCGTCGGTGTCCGAGCACGCAAAGGAGGCCCGCGACGCCCTGAACGCCGCGATCGTCTACGCCGTCAACGGCACGGACCACAGGCAGGCAAGCGGCCTTTCGACCTATTACCCGCTGTCCGTGCAGGGCTCGGAGGAGCTCAAGATCTTCCGCGATGTCTGCATCAGCACCCATTACCTCGCACTGGTGGACAAGGTCGCCTTCGGCTATGCAAACGGCGGCAGCTGGAACAATTACCAGAGCGGAACCGAATGGAACGCGGACAACGTCCCCCAGGGGCAGAGCAGCGCGATCAGCTTTTACGACCCGCCCGCGCTGGACGCAAACGGCGTATACGGCTTTATCCTCTCTGAGGAGGGGCTCAACAATACCGCCTCCGTGCAGGCCGTGGTGTACCTTGAAGAGCCGCAGGAGGACGACAGCATCTGCCTCGGCTACACCAGCGACGTTCAGGTGGATTGGCAGACGGGCCTTGTGGAGGATAATTTTGACGGCTACTGGTTCTCGCTGCCTGACGGACAGTTCCTTTGCGTCTATCTGATCGACCAGTGCGACGGCTATGATCTCTTTACCAGCCCCGTTGAAATCAATGGTGACAGGAAGAATCTCCGCTTCTCCTGGGATTACGCGACAGGCCGGGTGGAAATCATGGGCGTCTGGGACGGCGTTGATGAAAACGGCGTTGCAGGCCGTCCCGGCGAATCCTTAAAGCACGGCGACAGGATCGTTCCGCTCTACGACGCGTTCTCCAACAGAACGAATGAGCAGTATCTCTATCGCGGCGAAGCTTACGTCTGGGGAAGCGGTGACGTACTCAGCTTTCAGATGCTCCCCGACGGTGAGTATTATTACGGCTTCTGCATCAACGACATTTACGGCGGTTATTATATGACCGATTTTGTCAACTTTACCGTGGACAACGGGAGCATCTTCTATAACGCCGCCTGACAAAACAGGGAGGAGCAAATGCAATGAAATTTTTCAAGAGTCTCCCGGCACGGCTGCTGCTGGCGATCGTGATCGGCATTCTGGCGGGGCTTGTCCTGCCGCGCGGTGTCATGGTCGTCGTTGTTACAGCCAAGTACATTATGGGTCAGATCATTATGTTCTGCGTACCGCTGATCATCATCGGCTTCATCGCGCCCTCGATCACAAAGCTTGGCGGCAGCGCCACGCGTATGCTGAGCGTGGCTGTCATTCTGGCTTATGCCTCCAGCATTCTGGCAGCTTTCATGTCCATGGGCGCGGGCTATGGCATCATTCCGCATCTGAATATCATCACTGATCCCGAGGGCCTGCGTGAGCTGCCCGCTGTGGCTTTCCAGCTCGATATCCCGCAGATCATGCCCGTCATGTCCGCGCTGGTCTTCTCCATGCTGACAGGTCTGGCCGTCGTATGGACACACTCGCGCGTGATTTTCAACATCCTGCAGGAGTTCCAGGATATCGTGCTGGAGATCGTCAAGAAGATCCTCATCCCCATTCTCCCGTTCTTTATTGCGACGACCTTCTGCGGCCTTGCCTGGGAGGGCAGCATCACCCGTCAGCTGCCGATCTTCCTGGCCGTGATCCTGATCGTCATGGTGGGCCACTATATCTGGCTTGCCGTCCTCTACGGCAGCGCAACCGTCTACTCCGGCCGCTCCGGCCTTGAGGTGCTCAGCCACTACGGCCCTGCGTATCTGACCGCTGTCGGCACCATGTCTTCTGCCGCCACGCTGGGCGTTGCGCTCGAATGCGCGAGAAAGAGCAAAAACCTGCGCCGTGACCTTGTGGACTTCGGCATCCCGCTCTTTGCCAATATTCATCTGTGCGGCTCGGTGCTGACCGAGGTTTTCTTTGTCATGACCATCTCCAAGGTGCTGTACGGCAAGCTGCCCTCCCTGAGCAGCATGATCCTCTTCTGCCTGCTCCTGGGCATCTTTGCCATTGGTGCCCCCGGTGTGCCGGGCGGTACGGTCATGGCCTCCCTGGGCCTTATCACCGGCGTGCTCGGCTTTGACAGCGACGGGACCGCGCTGATGCTGGCGATCTTCGCCCTGCAGGACAGCTTCGGCACCGCCTGCAACGTCACCGGCGACGGCGCTCTGACACTGATCCTCACGGGATATGCCGAGAAGCACGGAATCAGGGAAGAACAGGCGGCAGGCGATAATTAACAGCACAAAACGCCTTCAGCCGCAGGATCCGGAGCATAAAAAAAGAAACGCCGAAATGACGCATGGGTTCGATCGGTATTTCTGATCAGCAAATAACAGCCGCTTGATACAATGCACCACTTTTTCTAAGGTGGTGCATTGTCGCCTTTAATCCGGAAAATGATCATAGCTGAGCGTCAGACCATCAAAAAAACAGTCACCCTTGCGGATGACTGTTCAGGCGGTGGATTCGAAAGAAATCAAACTCTCGTAGCTCACGGATGCAAACCGTACGCTTTCCCGTCAGAAGTATTTTGAAAAAAGCAGAAGCGTGATCCGCAGGGGCTCGCACTTGAGCCACAGGCTGAAATTTAACCGATCGCACCGGGCCAGGCAGCCTCAGCGTCACCGGCCGGATAAACCCGGATAAAACCTAATTCACCAAGGATATACTCATGTGTGGAGTCGTAATCGGCCAATCCGATCTCATCCCGGTATTTCTGCGTCCTGTGAAGCGTCAGTAAATATTTAGACGTGGACGCATCTTTGGCAACGGAATACTCTCCGGAACTGAACAGCACGTCCTTCTGCCCGTCGATAACGGCATACTGCTGGAATGTCCCGTTATCATAATAGAACCAGAGCGTCGGAAGGTACTGCTCACTTCCATCCGCTTTTACCAGCTTTTGCTTGTCCACCTGCATAAAAGCGGCAACAAGGTTCAAGTCTGACCGGACGTCGTTCGGATACAGGCAATAGTCCATCACACGATCCAAATTGATATCAAAGGTAAAATCGACGGGCTTCAGCTGATGATCCTCTGCATGAATATTCTGAGCATGCACCGTCAAAACATGCGGCGTCAGGTCCTGCCAGCCCGGATTCTCCCAATCGAAATTCAGTTCAAAATTTCCTGTAGAGTACAGCTCATACCGATTTTCATGATTCACATATTGGACATAAGTGTAATCCTTAAAAAGCAAGATTATTGTGTCCGACAGTTTTTTAGACTGGTCAGCTTCGGTTATGATCTGCGTATTCGGGCAGGAATAGACGGCCAGAATTTCCGGTGATGTATTCTCCGCGTATGCAGCAAAACACATCATGCAAAACAGAACGGAGACAATAACAGTAGCGATAAATCTTTTAATAGGAATACAACTCCTTTCCAATTTTCAAACACTCTTCTTATTTCTCGTTATCCCGTTTGTGTGAATTTTAACAGATGAAATTTGTTTTGTCAATGCAGCCGACACTGAAACGCGGTGAATGCGGCGGGCTCGAAGGGGAGCCGCGTGCATCGGCATTGGCAATACAGGAATTCATCTAGGTGTGTATCAATGCCATTATGATAATGAATGTCATCCTGAGCGTAAACGAAGGATCTTTTTCTGAAAGCTTGCAAAAACATCAAAAGAAAGATCCTTCTTCACTTCGTTCCTCAGGATGAGAAAACGGTAAGCATTTTGCCGCGTGTCAGATCATGATTCGATCTCCTTCGAGCAAAACAAAAAAGCCACCGAATGGTGACTTTTGTTTTGGTGGACTCGAAGGGGATCGAACCCTCGAACCTCACGGATGCGAACCGTGCGCTCTCCCATCCGTGACAGTTATATCGGACAGAAAGCAGGGGAGTATATGCCAGAATCCAATAGAATCAAGAATGAAAGGATCGAATCAAGGCGTATGACCTTTTCCCAACGAGGCGCTCAAAATGAGACGCCTCTTTTTTCATGCGACGGGGCAGGGGAGTGACCCACACGGCTGACAGTTGAGTCACGCACCATGGGAAATACGTTTCATCGTGAAACGGATTTCCACAGTATCATATTGTACTGTTTTTTAACCTCAATATCCACGTATAGCAGAAATAATGGAATTAGAATTCCACCTAACCACAACATCAGCAGCGTTTTTAACAACAGATGAAGTATGGTCAGAACCCCAGTATTCTACTGCGATAATCTTTTTCCCCATTTCCTTTGCTAATTCAATTTCAATGTTTATCCATTTACTATAACTCGCATAAACTCCGGCAAGTATTAAAACACAGCTTGCCGGTTGCATCTGTCTGCGAATAGCTTGCTTTAGCTGATAATCACTATGTGCATGATGAATTGGATCATCTTTAGGAACAGAATAGTTCTTGTAGTTAAAATAGTTGTTTGAGTTTAGTAGATTTATAAGACCATTGTATTGATCACCGTAATTCCATGAGTGACTAATGAAAATGTTATATGTCATATAATATACCTCCACAGTTGCTTTTTAGCCTGACAATAAAAAGAATTGCAATCCCATATAGGATAATAAACATTATCGGGAGTATAAACTCCAGTGTTGTTCCGTTCTTATATTTTTTGTTCTTCTTTAGCCGTTTCCATTCATCATTAAAAGGTTTTGCTGGGAGCTTGTTTTCCAGTGTGTTGATTATTGCGAATTTTTCCCTATTCAGTTGCTTGAAATTTCGTATAAAACAGCACCATAGTATACAAACAATGATTCCAGCAACTAACAAGAATATGGATTTCATATCCCATATAAGAGAAACAGCAGCTGTTAGAGCAAGATTTAATGAGACAAAAAGATTATTCATAGAATCTCGCCTCTGACTAACAGAATCGGCCATCTCAACGCATGTTTGCCACTGTTCTAAAAGAACCTCCATCGATTCTTCATCCGATGATTGTCGCTTCACTAAAATCCTCCCAGTTTGTGTATAAGAAATCTGGCACTCAGATAGTTAGAGTGCTAACGAGTGCACTATATCACATATTTCGTGGTATTGCAACAAATTACCATATGATATTGTCTGTTTAACAAAAAGTTCACGAACTCACTGAACGGACACTTTTTTACAACAATCATAGGACAGAGAATCCGTTTCACCGTGAAACGGATTTTTTATATATACCGCAAAGCCCCAAAAATACCGTAAGGGAGGGATGCCATGTATTTTACCAATGGCGATCATAGGGCTTTTGAAAGTCTCATGCGAGGGACACCCGGCTCAGACCACTATGACAGCGGCAAGGACGGCCCACACCCGGAGTGCCGAAGTTGCCGCTGGCACCGACCGTACCGCAAGGATCGGTACTGTAAGTTTGCCGAGTGTCCCTTTACTCCCGGCCGCATGACCGCCATCAGCAAGGGCAATCCGCCGGGGAAAGGAGGTGGTGCCGTCCGCTAATCTCTCTTTTCCCCAAAAATTATTACATAGGAGGCGATTGCCAATTCTCAAAACAAAATGGCGCAGAAGCATCGCTGTGCTGCTCTGCGTTATGCTCATGTTCTGCACAGCTTTTTCCCTGACCGCCTATGCGGACTCGGCGGTCATTACCACCGGCACCATGTACTCATATTTCCAGACGTACAATACATCCGGTGTCTGGGTCGACCTCCAGACGCCCGGACACGCTACTTCTGACGGTCAAGTGGCCTACTGCCTGCAAACCAGCAAAGATAACCCATATAACGCAGCCTACTCATCCATCGACGGCGAGTATGTGTACGACGAGTATGTTTTGACTGGCCTCAAGGCGATTCTCACCCACGGCTACCCCGCAGACAATGGCGGCTTTTCTGACCTGGAGGCCAGATACGCAACCGCGAACGCGATCCGCTTTTTCTTAGCGGAGAATTACGCCGATGGTATGCCCCAGTACCTCAACCTCAATGTCAACGGTGACTGGATCAGAGGCAGGCCCGGCTATGAAGATCTGTTCTATTGGTCGCTCAGCTTGCTGCAAATGGCGCGTTCCGGGAATGTGTCAACCGGCGGTGCCGGGAGCCTGACGTTTAGCCCGTCGGAAATTACGCTCACCCAGGAGGGAGACTACTTCACCGGCAGCGTCACGCTCACCAACGGTATCAACGGCACTTATGACCTCATGGACGATATGCCGGAGGGCAAGCAGATTCTCGGACATACCGGCGCGGATCAGGAAACGCTGACGATCAAGATCCCTGTTGCCTATGCCAACGGCAGCTATACGCTGTGCGCCTATGGGATGGATCACCTGCCCACCGCGAAGCTGTTCTTCTGGGCACCGTCTGTTTACAACCAGCAAAGAATCGTCACAAGCACGCTGGACGGGTCTCAGGACGTTTTTGTGAGAGGCTTCCTCACGGTGAAAACACCCAGCGCGACCGTGCAACCGAAGAAAGGCAGCTTGCAGATCACCAAGACAGACGACAGCGGCAACCCACTTTCCGGTGTAGGCTTCACTCTGTACGACAGCTCCAAGCGCGCCATCAGCACCAAGACCACAGACAGAAGCGGTATTGTCACGTTCTCCGATCTTGACCTCGGCAATTACTATTACGCCGAAACGAGCGCCTTGCCCGGTTATGTGCTGGATTCCACGCAGTACCCGGTCTCCGTTTCCTCCAATGGGCAGGTCGTGAAAAAGACCATGACCAACACCCCGGAGAAAGGCGGACTCCAGATCACCAAGACGGACGAGAGCGGCAATCCCCTTTCCGGTGTTGGCTTTACTCTGTACGACAGCTCCAAGCGCACCATCAGCACCAAGACTACGGACAGCTCCGGCGTCGTATCATTCAGCGACCTTGCCCCCGGCAATTACTACTACGCCGAAACAAGCGCCCTGCCCGGATATGTGCCGGACACCACACAGTACGCCGTATCCATCACAACGAGCAGCCTCCTTGTGCAGAAAACCGTCACGAATGAGCGCATCCCGTCCAAGGGCAGCTTGAAGCTCGTCAAGACCGATGAAAACGGCACTCCGATTGCAAGCACCGGTTTTCAACTGCTCGACAGCGACGGCAACCGGATCACAAGCGGCGGGACAGACAGCGACGGCGTCCTGGTATTCTCGGATCTCCCATTGGGCAACTATTTCTATCAGGAAACCTTTGCAGTTCCCGGTTATGCGCTGGACGACACCAAGTACCCCATCAGCATTACGGAAAACGAGCAGATCGTCACTAAGACCATCGTCAACTACAAATCCGTAGGCACTATCAAGATTCTCAAAACAGATTCCGAAACCGGAGAACCCCTGCAAGGTGCAGAGTTTACCATCCTTGATGAAAACATGCGCGAAGTTACCAAGGGAACGACCGATGAATCCGGCGTTGTGGTTTTTGCTGGACTGCCCCTCGGCCCGTATTACTGCCAGGAAAGCCAAGTCCCACCCGGTTATTTTCCGGAGGGCGGCATTGAGCTTGCCTATCTGGACGGGAACGGAAAGGTCGTCACGCTGACCTATACCAACAAGCCCGCCAGAGGCAGCATCAAACTCACGAAAAAGAACAGCGACGGAGAGCTTTTGAGCGGAGTGGTGTTCACGCTATACGACGCCGACAAGCACGAAATCAAAACCGGCACTACGGACGCAAACGGCGTTGTAGTCTTTGACAATCTCCCAATCGGGGATTACTGGTATGCTGAAACCTCAGAGCTTCCCGGATATGTACCGAATCATAACCTCATGGCGGCGCGGGTCGGCTATCATACGGCTGTTGACGAACACACATTCACGAACTACAAAGCCCGTGGGCATATTCAGGTAATCAAGAGCGACGAAAACGGCACTCCGCTTGCGGGCGTCCACTTCAAGCTGACGGACGAGGCCGGCAACCTGATCAATGAGGGCGACACCGGGTCGGACGGCAAGCTGCTTTTCACCATGCTCCCCGTTGGCAAATATATCCTCAAGGAAACCGCGACGCTGACCGGCTATGTGCTGGACGAAACTCCGTTTTCCATCGAGTTAGTGAATGACGGCGATGTAGTAACAAAAGAGATCACCAACAGCCAGCAGACCGGCAGTATAGCAATCCTCAAGACCGACGCCGATACAAGCAGCCCGCTTGCGGGAGCGCATTTCAAGCTGACGGATTCCACGGGCAAGCTCATCAAGGAGGGCGACACCGCAGCGGACGGCAAGCTCACTTTCAACGGCCTTCCCCTCGGCACCTACAAGCTGACCGAAACAGCAGCCCCGACTGGTTATGTTCTGGACTCCACCCCAATCACCGTTGAAGTCACAAACGCCGGGCAGACTGTGAGCAAGACGATCACCAACGCCAAGCAGACCGGCAGTATAGCAATCCTCAAGACCGACGCTGAGACGAACAATCCTCTTGCGGGAGCGCACTTCAAGCTGACGGATTCCAGCGGCAGGCTCATCAAGGAGGGCGATACCGCGGCAAACGGCAAGCTCATCTTCACCGGCCTTCCCCTCGGCACCTACAAGCTGACCGAAACGGCGGCCCCGGCTGGTTATGTCCTTAACTCCACCCCGATCACCGTTGAAGTCACGAACGTCGGGCAGACTGTGAGCAAGACGATCACCAACACCCGCGCAGTCGGCAATATCTCCATTCTCAAAACCGACGCAGAGACAAACAAGCCCCTTGCTGGCGTCCACTTCAAGCTGACGGATTCCACAGGCAAGCTCATCTCCGAAGCAGTTACCGGCACAGAGGGAAAGATCACTTTCTCCGGCATGGCCCTCGGTGCGTATACATTGACCGAGACAGAAGCACCGGAAGGCTATGCTCTGGATTCCACCCCGATCCCCGTGGAGCTGACCGAACACGGCAAGACCGTGAAGATCAGCGTCAAGAACACCCCAAGCCGTGGAAATCTGAAGCTCATCAAGAAGGACGCCTATGAGAACAAACCCCTTGCCGGAGCCGTGTATCGCCTTTTGGACGAAAGCGGCAAGAAGCTGGCCGAAGGCACCGCCGATGAAAACGGTGTAATTGTCTTTGAAAATCTGCTCTACGGCAATTACCGGGTACAGGAGATCAGCGCCCCCAAGGGCTACAAGGTGGACGAGAGAGCCTATACCGTGACCGTTCCCACGGAAAACGGCACCCAGACCGTGACAGATCTTCGCAGGCCTGGAACGCTGGAGGTCAGGAAGCAGGACGAGAAAGGCAAGCCCCTCGCCGGAGCATCTTTCCTTTTGGAATACTCCACGAATAACGGCACAACCTGGACCCCCGTTACGAACCGCAGCGGCGAGAATATCACGGCGGGCGGCTGTTCAAGTAATAACCTTTCTAATGGACAGCTTACTACCGACAGTACCGGCAGCGTGAGCTTTACCGGCCTCCGGGCGGACAGCACGATTCTCTACCGCCTGACCGAAACCAAGGCCCCGGAGGGCTATTCCCTGATCGGCACAGAACTCTACAAAGGCACACTTCCCATCGAAACGCAGAAAACCAATATTGAGGACTCGGAAACCGTGGACGGCAAGACATACTGTTATTCCCTGTATGTCACCGCAACAGACGATCCCACTTACCGGCTCCCCGAAACCGGCGGCAGAGGCTTTGACCTGTTGCCTCTTTTATGCCCATTTGCGCTATACCTCTTATCATCTATCTTAAACGAAAGGAAGATTGCGAATCTTGAAAAAACTCTTTTCTCTGCTGCTGGCCCTTGTCGTGGTCGGCAGCTTTTCCATTCCCGCCTTTGCCGCCGCTGATCCGGCGCTGATCGACACGACGCGCACCGGCTCCATCAGCCTGTACAAGTACGATGTGACCGGCGCAGAGAAGGACGGTGTTTGGGACAGCTCCTATGTCAGCACCGGCATCCGGGACGAAAGCGGCGTGGAGGCCATTTTGGGCAATCCCGCCCGTGTCTCTGCCCTCAATGCCAACGGCGACGCATATGGATACGCTGTGCGCGGCGTGGAATTTACCTATGTCAAACTGGCGGACATTCTGGCCTACACCAAGACCGAGGACAACACGAACCGTGTTGAACTGCTGTACGGCATTGAAAACAGCGAGCTGAACGCCGCTTTTCTGAATGTCCTCGGCGTCACCGCCAATGACCGTTTCGCCCCGGCGGACAACACCGAGGGCGGCAAGACGATTTACTACTACACCTCAGACGTGCTGATCGACGGCCTCAAGAACGCGCTGAACACCAACGGCACCGCGACGAGGAACGCGGCAGAGCGTTTCGTCCAGTTTGCGGGCGGCAGCGCCATGCCCGAAACGGACGCCTACGGTCACAGCGCCGTGTCCGGCCTGCCCCTCGGCCTGTACCTTGTGGTCGAAACCCGCGTTCCCGAAATGGTCACGGAAACCACCGCGCCTTTCCTGATCTCCCTGCCTATGACCAATGTTGTAAACGGCAGCGAATGGATCTATGACCCGGTGCTGTACCCCAAGAACGCCACGGGCATCCCGTCTGTGGAAAAGACCGTGCGCGAGGCTAAGATCGACACCGGAGCAAACGGCGGAAGTCTGGACAACATTTCTGACGGTTACGCGCATACCGCCTCGGCGTCCGGCAACGACACGCTGGAATACCAGATCATTTCTACTATGCCCAGCATTACCTCGGCTGCGTCCTATCTGACTGAGTACAGCTTCGTGGATACGCTTTCCAAGGGTATCACTTACACGAAGGGCGACGTGAAGCTGGCCTTCTTCAAAGACGCCGCCTGTACGGACAAAATTGCCGAATGGTCTGAGCCTGACGGCAAGTTTACTGTGTCCTATACCGCCACGGATGGCAACAGCATTATGAGCATTGCCATGACCGCCTCCGGCCTGTCCGAGATCAACACCAGCCCCACGGTCTACAACGGCCCGAACATGGTCAATTCCGGCTATTCCGGCTGCACCGTTCGCATCACCTACAAGGCCAAGCTCAACATGGACAACACCGTGACTTACGGCAACAGCGGCAACGACAACGCGATTGTCCTGACGTGGAAGCGCAGCAACACCGACTACTACGATACCCTTGTGGACGATTGCCACGTTTATTCTTACGGTGTGGACGTAACGAAGCAGTTTTCCTCCGGGAACGGCGACTTCTCCCAGGTCAAGTTTGTAGCCCACAATGATACGGACAATTACTTCCTCACCGCCGCGCTCAATTCTGCCGAAGGTGTGTGGTATGTGACCGGCCATGTGGAGGCCGCGGAACAGGCCACGCAGTTTGTTCCCACCACGGCGGGAAAGCTCATCATCAAGGGCCTGGAGGACGACGCCTACACCATCAAGGAGATTCAGACGGATAAAGCCTACACGCTGCTCAAGCAGGGCGTCAAGGTCATTATCTCCAAGGCAGAGGGCGCAACTGCCTGTCCCATCTACGGCACGGACACGCTCGGCCTCGTCCAGAACGATCCCCGCTTTGCAGGCGTCCCCGCCGGGATGTTCCACAATATGCCCCAGCGCCATCTGGAACACAAACTGCTGACCGCCTCCGCCACGGTGGACGGCAACGACGTTTCCATGCTGTCGGACAATGGCTCTGTCTTCGCGCTTGTGCCTTTCAATGTCATCAACACCAAGGGCTTTGATCTGCCGCAGACCGGCAGCCGGGGTACATGGATGTACCCGGTGATCGGCTTCATAGTTCTGGCCCTGTGCGTCGTGGGAATCATTGTTATTGCGAGGAAACGAGTGGACTACTGATTACGCGGGAGGGCGGGAATACCGCCCTCCTGTTCCGAAAAGAGGACGGATGAAGAAAATGAAAATTACACTTCTGGCAGCATTTCTTGTCATTTCCCTCGTCGTGATCCTTTATCCCCTGATCGCCAACAGGCTTGCGGAGAAAAACGCAAGCCTGATCGAAACGCAGTACACGGAACGCATTGAAACCCTCTATGACACCGAGCTGCAGGAGCTGCGCGACCGGGCGCAGAGATACAACAGCACCCTCCAGACAGCGACGGGAGCAGCCTTTTCCAAGGAGGCGCTTGCAGGCGCCTCCGAGATCTACGACGAGCTTTTGAACGTACAGGGCGACGGACTCATGGGCTATGTGGAAATCCCCGTTATATCCGTAAAGCTCCCGATTTACCACGGCACGGACGAGGCAACGCTTGATAGGGGTATCGGTCATTTGCTCGGTTCGTCCCTGCCTGTTGGTGGTTTGAGCACCCATTGTGTGCTGACAGGACACAGCGGCCTTGCCGGACAAAAGATGTTTTCCGATCTGGACTTGCTGAAACAGGGAGACATTTTCTTTCTCCGTATCCTCGGCCAGACGCTGGCCTATAAGGTGGTTGAGATCAACACGGTACTCCCGGAGGATTCTGAAAAGCTGCTCATTGAGCCGGGGCGCGATCTCTGTACGCTTGTGACCTGTACGCCCTTTGCCGTCAACACACACCGGCTTTTGGTGCGTGGGGAGCGCATTGAGTATGAGGAAGCGGAGGCCGTTGTAGAGGACGCTGAATTTACCCCGCTGGAGGAATCCACCTGGGATGAGGCATACAAGCGCGGTCTCGGCTATGGTCTGCTTGCGGTCACCGGCGTCACGGCCGGAGCCGCCGCGATAGGGCTTTACAACAGCGGGAAAATCTTTGCCCCGAATCGACAAAATGCGTTTCACCATGAAACGGATTTCTTAACACATCAACGTATACGGGTGCCGCAAGCTGCGCAAAAGCATTTCACTTTTTGCAAACTGAAGCTGCCGGAAAGAAAGCGAGGAAAACATGAAAAACGATAAAGTCCGGCTTGCTGTCATGGTACTGCTTCTCTGCCTTGCTACTGCCGGTGCCGCGCTTGCGGTCAGGCCCTGGGTGTTCCGCTGGGAAAAAGACATAGAGATCAAGAAAGAGGTCAATCACTATTGGGAAGTCCGGGAAACGATACAAAAGGTCTCTGAGGAACAACAGGTGCCGGTTCCTTATGCGGAGCTGCTGGACGATATGCGCCACTACAATATGCGGCTCTACACCTACAAGCAGCGTGATTTGAACTGCAAAAGCGCCTATGAGCTGTCCGAGTTCACGCTGACCGACTACGGTCTGCCGGATGAAAAGTTTGGAGTTATCTCCATCCCGAAGCTGGATCTGGAAATGCCCCTGTTTTTGGGCGCGAGTGAGGAAAACATGGCGGCGGGCGCGGCGGTGCTGTCTCAGACCAGCATCCCCATCGGCGGCGATTACAGCAATTCCGTCATTGCCGGACACCGAGGCTGGAACGGATACCCCTATTTCCTGGACATTGAGAAGCTGGAAGAGGGCGACGAGGTAACGATCACCAACATCTGGGGAACGCTGCGCTACCAGGTCACAGAGACTCAGATCATTGCCCCCAACGATGTAAACGCAATTCTGATCCGTCCCAACAAAGACTTAATCACGCTCTTAACCTGCCACCCGCCCAATACCGGCGGGCGATACAGATACCTGGTGTTCTGTGAAAGAGTAAAGGAGTAAAAAATGAGCTTTGGCTATTTCTACGGAGATCAATCCGAAAGCTATTCATTCTATCGCTTCCCCAAGCAGTTATTGGTCGGTGAGCAATTCAAGAGGCTGTCTATGGACGCAAGAGTTTTATACGGTCTTATGCTTGACCGCATGGGACTGTCCGCAAAAAACGGCTGGCGTGATGAGCAAGGCCGTGTGTATATCTACTACACCGTGGCAGAGATCCAGGAGGATTTCAACTGCGGTCATGACCGTGTGCTGCGTATGCTGAGCGAGCTGGATTCCGAAAAAGGGATAGGACTGATCGAACGCAAGAAACAGGGCCAGGGCAAACCGACAATTATCTATGTCAAGCAGTTCACGCAGACAGAGCTGCCGCCGCTCCCTTCTTCCCCGGATCAGTGCGCCGATTCCAGACTTCGGGAAACCCGAAGTCTGGAAAACGGAAAGGTCGAAGTGCAGACTTCGGAAAAGCCGAAGTCAAGACATCGGGAAAGCCGAAGTGCAGACTTCGGAGAAACCGAAGGAAATGATAATAATAAAAACAATACTGATTCGAGCTATATTGATCCATCAATCCCTCAATCAGATGGATGGGAGATGGAACAGAGCGTGCGAGAGCAGATTGATTTCCCGCTTTTGGCTGTACAGTACCAATATGACGATCCCGAATGTATTTTGCAGCTGATATGCGATGTTCTGTGCAGCACCGCCGAGACTATCCACATTGGAAACGAAACCATGCCGACCGCAAGAGTGCAGACCCGTTTCCGCCGCCTTACGTTTGAACACATTGCCTATGTGCTTGACTCCATGAAGGAAAGCACCACAAAGATCAAAAACATACGGGCCTATCTTCTGACAGCGCTTTTCTATGCGCCGGTCACGATAGGCCCGTATTACGCCGCCGCTGTGCGGCATGACTTCGGCTGAAATGCGTTTCACGGTGAAACGCATTTTGCATTTTAAGAAACGAAAAAGGAGGAATTAAATGCCCAACGAAAAACCTGTTCCGCAGAAAATCCCGCTTGAAAAAATCCACGATCTCCCCGGTATCCCTACGGTTACGCTGACTGATAAGTCCTACGGCGGGCTTGTCGCAAGTATCCTGCTTGACGGTGTAAAGGAGCCTGTCATCCTGCGACAGCGGGAGGATGGAGAATACCAGCTTGTGAGCGGCTACCGCCGCCGCAAGGCCACCGAGCTTGCCAAGCTCAAGGAACTGCCCGCCCTGGTGTATGACATGAGCGAAAAGGACGCGCTGGAATACCATAAAATCGCCAATCTCAACCCTGATGCTCCGATCCCCGGCAAGCTGGTGGAGAAAGACGGCAAGGCTCCCGCAGACAAGAAGCCTGCCGGGCAGGAGAAAAAAGACGACGCCAAGAAGCCGGACGAAAAGAAGGCCGAGGCTCCCAAACCCGAAAATCCTGCTCCGGCTCCTACAGGCAAGAAGCCCGCTGAACCGGAAAAGAAGGACGAGGCCAAGAAGCTGGACGAAAAGAAAGCAGAGGCTCCCAAGGCTGAAAAGCCCGCCCCGGCTCCTGCAGACAAGAAGCCTGCCGAGCAGGAGAAAAAGGATGAGGCCAAAAAGCCGGTAGAAAAGAAAGCAGAGGTTCCCAAGCCCGACAAGCCTGCTCCGGCTCCTGCCGACAAGAAACCTGCCGAGCAGGAGAAGAAGGACGAGAAGAAAGCTGAGACTCCCAAGGTTGAGAAACCCATACCGGCTCCCGCCAATAATGAAAAAGAGAAAAAAGCGGCTGAGACTCCCGCCCCTGCCGCCGCGAATAAAGAGAAAAAGCCCGCAAAAGCTCCTGCGCCAAAGGCAGAGGACAAGCCCGTTGAAAAAACTGCCATTGGTCCCACCGGAACCTCCATCACCAAGCTCCTCGGTGAAAAGCTCGATCCGCCCACGGAGAAAGACAAGAAATCCCTTCCCATCCCCGGCGAGGGCGAAGCCTTTTCCGCTGTGCTGCACCCTGCTTATCTCAAAAAAGCCGACATCAACACCTTTTCCGTTGACCGCAGCAGCGATGATTTCAAAGAGCTGTTCAAATCCATTGAGCGCTTCGGCGTGAAAGACCCGGTGCTGGCCCGTTTCAACAAGGACGGCGACCTTGAAATCTTGTCCGGTCAGCGCCGCCACTTGATCGCCAGTGAACTTAACTACCCTGTTCCCACCATCATCCAGCAGCTTGACGACGATGACGCAAAAATCCTCGTTGCGGACGGAAACCTCCACCGCGAACACATTTCCACCTATGATCTCTCCCGCGCCCTGCGCATGAAAGCGGACAGCATGAAACGCAAGGCCGGACGCAAGCTCCGCGGCGTCAAGGGAGGCCCGGAAACCGACGAGCTGATCGCCAAGGAAATGGGCATGAGTACCATGAAGCTCAACCGGCTCATGAAACTGTCCGAGGCTACTCAGCAGATTTGTGATCTGGTGGACGACGGCACCATCGCCGTTTCGATTGCCTACAATATCGCGTTTTTGCAGCCGAAGCACCAGGACATGGTTGCCGACATGATCGGTATTAACGTCAAGGTCAACAACGAAAACACCACGAATCTCAAAAAAATTGCCGCAAAGGAATCCCTCACGGAGCAGAAGATCCGGGACGTGCTGGAGGGCAAATACCCGCCCAAGGTCGTTGAGAAGCCGAAAGCAGTTGAACCTCCCGCACCTGCAACACAGCCTATGGCCCCGGCTCCCGCAGCAATCCCCAAGTCCCCGGATGTAGGAACGCCGGTTCCCGGTCAGCCCGCAGACAAGGTGATCCCGTTCCCGGCTGCTCCAGCTTCGGAGCCTGCTCCCGCACAGCCCACCGCTGCCGCTCCCACTGTTGAAAACTCTTCCTCATCCCAGCCCCAGCCTACCCAAGCAAATAACACACCGCCTGTTTCCACAGCTCCCTCAGAAGCGACCAAGGAGGCACCGGATCGGGAAAACAGCTACGAGACAAAGATTATCCTGCGCGGCGACCGCCTCCGCAAGTATTTCCCCGACGTGTCCATGACCCCGCTTGCCATTGAAAACAGCATCTACGACGCGCTGGAGGAACGCCGCCAGCGTCAGGCAAAGGAAAAAGCCAAAGCCGAAATTTTTAAGGGTAAAAAGGAGATTGTAAAATGAAACTCAATGCAACGATTGCAAACCTCAGACTGTTCAACTCCGGCGTCTACAAGGACGTGACGATCTCTTTTCCGACCACCACGGAAAAGATACATAGCGCCCTGCGCAAGATCGCCATTGACGGGCGCGAAAATAAAGAAATCCTGATCACGCAGTACGAAACGGACATAAAAGGTCTCGCAGCCCATCTGGGCGAATATGAGAACCTCGACGAACTGAATTATCTGGCAAGCCGCCTCGCCGGGTTTTCTCCTTATGAAATGGCGGTGTTCTCCGCCGCTGTCCAGCACGGCGAATACAGCAACTCCATGCAGGATTTGATCAATCTGAGCTACAACCTGGACTGCTTCACACTCTATCCCGACATCATGGACGCGGAAACATACGGGCGGACGCTTCTGGAGGACATAGAAGAACTGGAAATCCCGGAGGAAGTCAAACCGTATATCGACTATGAGGCATACGGCGAAGACAGGCGGATCAACGAGGGAGGTGACTTTACCGCGCTCGGTTATGTTCTCAACAATCGGACACCGTTCAAGGATGTTTATGACGGCTTTGCCGTTCCAAAGGAGTACGCGGTGTTCAGCTACCCTTTCCGGACGATCTCTCCCAGGCTCCCGGAGGCCAGCGCATGAATGTCCTGGTCGTGGAGCCGGGCTATCTTCCGTATGAGAAAGAGATAAACGGCCTGGAGGAAATGCAGGCGACTGTCGGCGGCTATATTCAAGCGATCTATCCATACGAAGAACCTGTTGCCATTGTCTGCAATGAGGAAGGAATCCTCGAAGGACTGGACTTTAACCGCAGCGTCCCCGGCGGCTATGGCGGCGTTTTCGGCACGTTCTTCATTTGCGGTCTGGGTGAGGAAAACTTTTGTTCGCTTCCCCCGGAGCTTGTCGACCGTTTCAAGAAAGAGTACAAGAAAGCGGAAGTCCTGATTGGCATGAAGGATGGCGGATATTTTACCTTGTCTGTTCCGGCAAAGCCCAAGTTAAAGGATAATAAATCCCATGAGAAAAACCACAGCAGCCCGGAACGCTGACGCGCAGGCCGAAAAAAGGGAGCGGATCAAGGCACTGACGGACAAGCTGGAAAACGGCGTCAAGGAAGTCTTTGAAAGCGAGGCATACAAGGACTACTTGAAAACTATGTCCAAGTTTCACCGGTACAGCTTCGGAAACTGTATGCTGATCTTTTTTCAGTGTCCGAGCGCGACAGCGGTCGCCGGCTACACCACATGGAGAAAGCTGGGCCGCACGGTCAAAAAGGGCGAGCGTGGAATACAGATACTCGCCCCTTGTCCGTTCAAGGCCATGATTGAACAGAACAAGATGGACGATCATGGACGCTTTATCCTCGGCCCTGACGGTCAGCCTGAGAAAGAAAGCACCCTTGTGTCCCTAACCCGCTTCAAAATTGCCTATGTGTTTGACGTAAGCCAGACCGAGGGTAAAGAGCTGCCCTCCCTGGGCGTGGATGAGCTGACCGGCGACGTGGAGGGCTTCGACGAAATCTTTTCCGCCGTCGAAGCGCTCAGCCCCGTCCCGATCCACTTCCGGGAGCCGGAGGAATCCAAGGGCTGCTATAACCAGCTTGAACAGTGCATCTATGTCAACAAGGGCATGAGCCAGGTGCAGACAATGAAAACCCTGATCCACGAGACAGCCCATGCAAAGCTCCACGCGCTGCCGGTCTCTGCCGGTATCATCATGGGTACGCCGGTCAAAGACCGACGTACCCGCGAGGTAGAGGCGGAGAGCATCGCCTATGTGGTCTGCCAGCACTTCGGGATCGACACGTCAGATTATTCCTTCGCCTATGTGACCGGCTGGAGCAAGAACAAGGAAACGCCGGAGCTGAAATCTTCTCTGGACTGTATCAGCAAGACCGCCGCTGAAATGATCGACGCTATCGAAAAAGCCTGCCCCGCCATTTCCCGCACAACGATCAAAGAACAGGAAGCGGAAAATGCGTTTCACCGTGAAACGCATTTTTCCGCCGCCAGATAGGAGGAATGAATGAGTGATTATGAACAGCGAAAGCAGGAGCGTATAGCCCGGTATGAAGCCCGCGCAGAAAAGGCATGGGGTGAAAGCGAAAACCTCTCCCGGCAGGCAGACGATATGGCCTCCGCAATCCCGTTCGGCCAGCCGGTACACGGGCAGGCCGACAGAAACTACCGTGATCGTATTGGGCGCAAGATGGATAAAGCGGTTGCAGCCGGTGAAAAGGCAAAATACTATGAGCAGAAAGCCGAAGCCGCCCGCAATAATACCGCCATTTCATCGGACGATCCGGACGCGATTGACAAGCTCACTGCAAAGCTGGAGAAACTAAAGGCGCTTCAAGTCCAAATGAAAGAAGTCAATGCCTACTACCGCAAGCACAACACCTGTGTCGGCTGTGAAAGTCTGTCCGCAGAACAGGCAAAACAGATGGACGAAAGCCTTGAAAGCAGTGAGCCGTGGGCAAAGGTTCCTTTCCCATCCTATGCGCTCTCTAACAACAATCAGGAGATCCACCGCATTGAGGCCAGAATAAAGCAATTATCCATAGTCCGTGACGATGGATTTCTCGGCTGGGAATTTGACGGTGGCAAGGTCGTTGCCAATTCCGATAACAATAGACTGCAAGTGTTCTTTTACTCTGTCCCCTCGGCTGATATACGGCAGGAATTGAAAGCACGCGGATTTCACTGGTCACGCTATGAAAAAGCCTGGCAGCGGCAGCTCACCGACAACGCGATTTACTCCGCAAGCCGCATCCCCGCCATCTGCCCTACGGACGGAACCGACCCATACAGCATCCAGCCCAAGCGCCAGCACAAGGAAGAAACGAGATAACCCACAAGAAATGCGTTTCACGGTGAAACGCATTTTCAACGGGCGGAAAGGAGGTTTACATAAAAACAGATATTCTTCAAACGCTGCGGGCCGTGCTTATGGAAAACACGGAACACTACAAGTCAGATTTTGAGTATGACGTTGCCACATTGATAAAAGCTGCAAAGCAGCCGAAGATTGAGGATCGGACATACTACTGGCTCTCTCGTCCATGCGGGACATGGTGCTTCAAGGAAAAAGAAGTGTTCTTGAAAGATTCCGGCGCCTATAAGACCTGGACGCATTATGAATCGGAGCATGAGGGGTTTCGGGCATTCCGTGTAGTGATAGAAGAAATGGACGGCAAGAAACTTCTCGGCAAGGTGATTCCCTTTGACTATGGGGAGAGCGTACCGCGAATCAAGCGGGCAGCTCTGCCCTATGTGTTTATATCCGGCGAGTATGGGGACGGCACGACATTTCCGAAAATGACCTACGCGGAGTATGAGAGTGACGCACACCTTCGTGTGAAGCTCAAGCACGGTGGACTTAAAAGCTGTCAGCTCTATCCGGCAGATGAGAATGTGAACGAGCTGAAGCTCCGGATCGCACAGGAACATACCATGCAGACGCGGAAAGCAGGCCCCAAGAAGGACAAGAAAAAATGCGTTTCACGGTGAAACGCATTTTTCTTATCTTGAAGTTTTTGATTCATATTGCAATATTGTTATATTGGAAATATCTTTAATGTAACAAATCCAGACGCATAGGAGTTGGCTTCATATGGATCAAAAAATATATATAATCCTGTTTCATCATAATAGAATTTAAAATCTTCCAAACATGTATATTTTGAAAGGGAAAAATCTTTCCAGTATTTATCCGGATGTTGTAATTTGTCTTCCTCAAATCTTAATTTCACATATGATAACAAGTCACCTTTGATAGTGGTAAGGAGATCTTTCATTTTTAGTTCATTCCCAGTATTAAGGTCAAACACTTTAACTATCCAATAGTGTGTTCCATGGACTCCTTCTTCGTAGTAAGCATACCTTTCAAATCTTATACATAGTTTCCCATCTTGATTATAAAGAACCCGATATTTTAAATCATCCACGAAATGCAATGGGCGATCAATACTTACTTTCCTATCATTATATTCTTGTTTCCATTTCTCATAAACTGATTGGTATATACTTTCTATCTGGGAGTTTATATAAGCAATTGATCCATCTTCGCCAATAATCTTGGGATAAATCCAACTGACTGCAACACAACGCTCATCCTCAGATGTAAACTCCCAGGCTTTTTGAACCTCCAGAATTTTAACATCATTGATGTATTTTTGTGCTGAATGTTGAACAACTACAGGTTTTATCTCCTTCACTGTTCTAAAAAACTGAATTGAACAATTAGTAAGACTAAGAAAACGCTCCTTTAAAAAATTAGCTTTCTCTGGCCTATGAAAAATGTCATCATTAGTGATAAAAATATATTCACCAGGGTGTTGCTTTGCAAATTGTATTATTGAATACCAAATAACAGTATCTTTGAAACCTTTATCCGCTTTTCCGTCTTTTCCTTCAAAGGGTGGTTGTTTCATTATAGAATCATTGATGATAATAGGAAAGTACTCATTACAACAGTTTTCTATTTGTTCAATTTTTTCATGTGAAAAGAAAGCTTGCGCTTGCCTTATGTTTTCCTCGTGATACTGATCCGGAGAAATATCAAATTCGCAATGACCATTTTCCCCAAAGCCATCAAGGGTGCTCTTTACTCTATCAATTGAATTTCTATATGCTTCTTCACGATGATGTAAAAGCTCAGAAATGACCACTTCTGGAATACATACAATGCAATCTTGAGAACGTGATGGATGATTTGCAATTGTCTGTGCGTCGTAGTAGTTTCTATTCATTCCAAAACTGAAGAAATCAGTATGTCCTCTATCATATGCAATATCGAGTAAGTTCGTATCAAATACAATGTAGAGCAAATTCTCTCACCTCTAATCGAATTATTTCAGAAATCAAATGGTCATACAAGGTGATATTATTCCAAGTTATTACTATTCGCTACGCTTGTTAAGCAAGTATGGCATTTGTTAAACACAAACGCCCTTGTTAGGGGAAAGCCCCCTAATACCCCGCATGCGGTACTGATACCTCGACAAACTGGGATTCAGCGAGCAGTCAGTTTCAAAAACTTTGTGTCGTTCATCTGCTCATTCGTTAGGTATTCTCCGTCGCAGAACAGCGCATATGTCGTAATAGGTGTTGGCGCATTCTGAGCCTGTTCCTTGCTTGCAATGTGGATTGCCCGGAACGGGATGTTATGTTCTTTGGCGGTCTGTTCCACAATCGGAACATATTTTGCATTGAACGGACACTGACTGGTGTAGTACAGAACATATCCGCTGTCATCAGCATGGGGATGTTTCGCGCATTCCCTAAATCTCGGTTTTACAGCATCATCCGATAATGGCAGATGCCAAAGCTGAATGCCGTTATCCGCTTCATCACATACAGCGAAGCCCTTATGTTTCAAGAACTTCGGATCTGCGAGAAACGGCTTTTTCTTTTCGGCGCACAGTATACACAGTCCTTTTTTACCCTTCTGTTTACTGTCCTCTATACACGCTCCGAGCAGATCATTGGAAAATCCATGTCCTTTTAATGAGCCGGATACCCACAGGCAGTCAATGTACATATAGCCGTTTGCTTCAATCGGATTCCATGCATTCTCCGCCGGAATATACTCAATGAAGCATTTGCCTCGCTCCGTGCTTTTAAGGAACACAAGACCATCGTCAAACCGTTCCGCAAGCCATGCCTTTTTGGATGACACTTGAACATCCTTATTATTGGAGATGGCACAGCATATATGCTCTCTCTCCAAATTATCCTTAGTAACTTTAATATATTCCAAAACAAATATCCTCCACAAATCCCGCTTAATCGAGGTTATTTTACCACATGCCCAAATCTATATCAACATTCTAAAATGCGTTTCAAGGTGAAACGCATTTTTACATGGAGGTGAAATGCGAGAACGAAACCACTTTGTAGGCGTTTGGCTGGATGACAAGGAATACATTCACCTTAACCAGCTATGCACCACATCTGGCCTCAGTGCCAGTGCCGTGCTTCGGCAGATTCTTTCCGGCACACAGCTCCGCCCGCGCCCACCGGATCAGTACACCGCCCTTTTGCGGGAGCTGTCCGCCATCGGCAACAACGTCAATCAGATTGCGCACTGGGCAAACGCCGCAAGAAGCATCCGGGAGTCGGAGATCGTGGAAGCCGCCGTACTTGCGCATAAGGCATGGGAGCTTGTAAAGAATGGCCTATGACAAAATCCGGGTCATCCATACCCGGTTGGATAATTCCATACGCTATGTGATGAACGCGGAAAAAACGATTGACGGCAGTACCGGCGCTGTCCTGATCGGCGGGATCAACTGTTTCCCGAATACCGCGTATCGGGATATGATGCAGACAAAGCGCCGCTGGGACAAAGCAAACCGGCGCATACAGGGCTACCATGTCATACACTCTTTTGCTCCCGGAGAAATTACGCCGGAAAAGGCGCAGGAGATCGGAATGGAGCTTGCCCGCCGTCTTGTCGGGGATCGGTTTGAAGCTGTCGTTTCCACACATACAGATCATGACCATGTGCATTGTCATATCGTGTTCAATTCCGTGTCCTGCATGGACGGCAAAATGTACCGGGACAACTTCAAAGCGTACTTTGGAGACATCCGGGGCATCTCAAATGAGATAAGCCGTGAGAATGATCTTTTTGTCATCGAGCCAAAAAACAAGGGAAAACACTATGCGGAGTGGAACGCGGAGCAGAGCGGCAAGCCCACCGTGCGCGGCCTGATCCGGCAGGACATTGACGCGGCGCTCAAAGAATCTTTCACCCTGCAATCCTTTTATGAGGCTTTGCAGAAACGGGGTTATACGATCAAACGCGGGGCCAATGTCAAGCACACAGCGGTCAAGCCACACGGCTCAGACCGCTTTATCCGTCTGGACAGTTTAGGCGACGGCTACACAGAGGCCGACATACGGGATCGATTAAACAAAGGCCGCACGGAACAGCCTGCACAAGAAATACCCAAAAGGATTTATCTCCCCCAAAAGAGATACAAGGTCAAACACAGATCACCCGCCCAGAGGGAAAAGCGTAAGCTGTCCGGCCTGCGCCGCCTGTATCTGCATTACCTGTATCTTTTATCCCCGCCAAGGCCGCGCCGCCGTCCCGTCCCGTTTCCCGTGCGGGCCGAAGTCAGACGGCTCGACCAATACAAGCGGCAGTTTGTACTGCTGAATAAATACCGTATCAACAACGAGAGTCAGTTGTCCATGCTTGCGGACGCCTTGCAAGCGGACATTGACTCTCTTGTTTTATCCCGGCGCGAGCTGTACCGCCGCAAGCGAGGCGGTGAGGACGTGAG